>JAEEGG010021658.1_pt1 | contig 12741 bp, 13 predicted proteins | sample 9134161 | NCBI WGS metagenome assembly JAEEGG01 (sample SAMN16246543, study PRJNA631951) | gut metagenome | biome: gut microbiome; feature: rumen; material: CR-attached | host: Bos | place: Iran: Karaj | collected 2018-10
TCGATCTCTTTTGCGATCGTAACACCGTCATTGGTGATAAGGGGAGCGCCGTAGCTCTTGTCGAGTACTACGTTTCTTCCTTTGGGTCCGAGGGTAACTCTGACCGTATCTGCAAGTTTATTTACACCCGCTTCAAGTGCGGAACGTGCCTCTGCACCGTATTTGATCTCTTTTGCCATGATTAAATATCCTCCTACTTAATAACCGCAAGTATGTCGCTTTGCTTGCAGATGATATATTCTTCTTCGTCTATCTTAACTTCGGTTCCCGAATACTTGGAGTAGATAACCTGATCTCCCTTCTTGACCTCCATCTTGACGTCTTCAGTGCCGGGGCCTACTGCGATAACTTCAGCCTGCTGGGGTTTTTCTTTATTCTGACCGGGTAAAACGATTCCGGATTTGGTGGTTTCTTCAGCCACTAACTGCTTTAAAACGACTCTGTCGCCTAAGGGAACTAACTTCATTTTAATGCCTCCTTTTTTATCTGTTAGCACTCATATACTTCGAGTGCTAACCCTCAACAGATACAATAGTATCTAAGCCTTATAATGTCAATATTCATATTATAAAAAAAGTATAAAAAGGCTTAAGGGCAAAAAGAAACCGCATCGACTCATATCGGTCAATGCGGTCTTGTTTATCCGTTAATGAGTATCTCCATATTCTTGGCCATGAAAAGCACTTTTACGGAGTTTTTGTTGCAGGCTATGCGGTAAAGCTTCATACCTGCCTTTCGAAGCGTGGAAAAGTCGAAATCCGAAACATAATCGCCTCTTATCACTTCCATGTCTTCGTCGGTCGCGCTGTTTTCATCAACCTCTTCGACATAGTTCACAAGCGCACCTTTAAGGTTCTCCACATCCTGTCTCCATTCAACCGATCTGAAGTACAGCTTGTTCTGAATGCTTCGAAATGAAGTCGTGACGACGATATCGCGCCCTGCGTCGTCTTCGTTCACCCGGCGGATCTCATTGTTCATAAGATCCCAGTACCTATTCATTTGTTGAGTCATTTTCCCGTAACCCTTCTCTGGATTTTCGCAGGCACTCCCCTATTTGTCCGCGAATGGAATGTCGCAGTTTAGTACGTTACCACGGCACAACGTTATTATATCACAGAGACAGCATATCCGTAAAGGAATAAATTATGTAATCCGGATCTTTTACCTCGCCGAAACCGTAATCTGCGAACACGAACTCGCAACCCGCTTCTTTAGAGGATTTTTGATCTCCGAGAGTATCTCCTATGTAATATGCTTTATCTATACCGTTTCTTTCAATAACAAGTTTTATGTTATCCGCTTTTAAAAGCCCGGTATGCCCGAAACATTCATAATCCGTGATGATATCGGCTATGTCATTTTTCTTCATGACAAGTTCGATATAGCCGTCCTGACAATTGCTTACGATGTAAAGTTTATTGTCTTTCGCAAGTTCTCTTAAGGTTTCGCGGACACCTTTGTACGTAAGGTCGTCTTTATTGTCCTCGATTGCTTTATGCTCCAATTCACAGCAATGTTCCAAAAGATCGGCCTTTTTAACCGGATCGATATCACCGAAAAGATCATCGGCAATCTCGTCCATGGGCTTTCCGAATTCTTTTTGAAGCATCCTGTCGGTTACAACAAGGTCTTTAAGTTCTTCTATCCCCGACTCTTTTACCGCCGTTGTCCAGGCCCTGGCCACAACGCCGGTGGTATTCCATAATGTTCCGTCTATATCAAATATCAAATGTTTCAAACCGTACTCCGTTACTTACCTATTTTTCGTATGTTCTGTACCACTCTTCGTAAAGCGGCTTATCAAGATACACTTCCACAAACTTGTTTCGATCGCATCCGTAATCTGTGTATGCATTCCTATTTTGTCTTGTAAAACTTCCGTCGGAAGCGATGTTTATTACCTGCGCGCCTCTTTGAAGTCCGCTGTACATGATCTTGTTGCCGTATGCCTCGTTGTCGAGGGAATAGGAATACGAAAGCATTACGCCTTTATAATCGACCGTTGCATTGTTGGTGTGATCGTGTCCGCAGAATATGGCATCCACACATCCCATATCCTCGCACAACACTTCAAAGAAGTGGTCCTGGTCTTTTGGATCGCCCGAATTGTTAAGGCCTCCGTAGCAGACCTTTTCTTCGCCCCACACACCGTCAATAAACTTCGTGTCTTCAGGTGTTTTGGATGCAAAGCCTTTTATATTGCCTTTTGCGTCCCGCTCTTCTTCAATAAGATCGTCAAGAGCCGCCCTGTATTCTCCTATGGGAATATGCATAAAGAAAATGCACTTAATATATTCATCTTTCGAAAGGCCTTCTTTTTTTGAGAAATCTTTTATCGTATCAGCAGCCCATTTAATCTCGGAATCATGAAGGGTATCATATCTTCCGAATACCGTACTTATAAAATGAGTGTTTATATAAGCGTTCGTATCAATGAGCATTATAAGCTTTGTGATCTTGCCGGAAGTATTCTTCAATACTATGCATTGATTTGAAACGCTGGGAACGGTATCGGCATCAGGGTCAGTAAACTCTTCATTGAAGATACAGTATTTAAACTTATCCTTCATATAAAGATCTGCGATCTCCTGACGATCCGCAAGATCAAAAGCTTCCGTATCATGATTTCCGAATACGGTAGTGAAGTATACTTTCTCGTGCTCGAATATCTCGATGACAGTTCTTGCGGCAGCCCTGTTGTTTACGGTTCCGCCACCGTTAAAGCCTATCTTGGGAAGACAATAGGTATTGTCTCCTCCCAGCACCACAAGATCGGGCTTCTCGGCTCTTAACATCGTGATCACTTCGTAAACGGTCTTCTTATCGTTTTTGTAAGATTTTATGCCGCCGCCGATATGAATGTCGGTTATGTGCATTATCTTAAGATCACCGTCCGTGGTGAATGTATAATGACCGTCTTCAAAAACCGGAACGAGTCTTGAATCATCGTATTCCACCGCATCAAAGGAACGGATGTAGCTTCGAAGCATAACGGCGCTTACCATATTGGCGATGGTCATTATCACAAAAAGTGCGGCTATTACTGCAAGGAATACAAAGAAACCTTTTTTCTTTTTACCTTTCTGCTTTATCTCTTCACTCATCTTTTAACCCCCGAAAGCACAAAAAACAATGCTATTTTGTAAGATTATTGTACCACTTTGCGGTATTTTGTTCAAAATCCACGTTTATTATGCTCATGCCGTCGATCGTCTCAAATGTGTACATTCCCTCGACAGGAATTGCCATGGATTCCGAATCGTATCCTCTTGCAAGGGCCAACGAAAGGATAAAGCTTAAGCAGTCCATTTCGTCCATGTCTGTCCGCAGTTTTGGAAGAACGGACTCGGCAAGGTCGTTTAGTTCCTTTAAACTCATGTCCTTAACCTTATCAAGCGACATCGTAAGAATGGTTCTCTGCCTTGCGGTTCGTCCGAAATCCGTGCCTACGTATCTTACTCTTGCGTACGCCAGTGCCTGGTTTCCGTTTAAGTGATAAACGCCGTCCTCTTCCGGCAGTCTGTCCTTCGTGGCGCCATCACCGAAGTCTTCGCTCTGAGTTGTCACGTAAGAATTCATATGAACGATCTCATCTGCGGAAAGTTCCACATCGAGCCCTCCCACTGCGTCCACGAAATCTTTGATCACAAAGAAATTGATGACTATTGTGTTGTCTATGGGAATGCCGAAATTCTCGTAAACGGTGTCTTTTAACAGTTCCGTTCCCCCAAAAGCATAGGCCGCATTCAGTCTGTTATGACCGTTGTCGGGAATGGATACGTAAATATCACGCAAAAGCGAGGTCATTAATATCTTCTTTGTTTTTCTGTCGACGCTTAAAAGTATCATGGCGTCGGAACGTCCCGAATAATCGTCTTCTCTCGTATCCACGCCGACTATCAGCACGTTGCGGATACCGTCCATATCCATATCAAAAGAAAAGTCCGGTGCATTCACTCCGTCTTTGTTTTCTTCCTTTGCATCCGCTTTTATATCTTCGCTGTCATCCGAATAAAGATCGTCGACGCTTGGAAGCTCTTTCGGAATGTTTTCCAGAACGTTTTCTTTCTCCTTAACTGCTTTATGAGTCTCCATCATGTTGTAATAATGCTTAAACACCACGAATCCGACTATCAATGCCAGTATGAGTAAACTTAAAAGAACCGAGATAAAACTGATCCCGGTTCTTTCATTATCTTTGTCTTTTCTGCTCATTTTATCTCCAAGGTAAATGCCGCCCGTAAGACCTGTGAGACAATCTATCTTCCGACTCTTGCCAGTGCCTGCTTGTAAGTTCTCGGATCGAGGTCGTACTTGTATAAAGCCTGTGAAAGGAAATACGAAGCAACATATCCCAAAACAAGAAAAGCAACTGCTATGAGCACTGTCGATACGGCATTCATATTATACAATTTTCCAAAGAACGCAAATTTATCAAGGCGTTTGAATATAAAGCCCTGTCCTACGAAAGTTACAAAAAACGCGGGAAAGAATACAAACAGTGACAGGATAAAAGATCTGTATGCAATGACACTGTATACCTGAAGCACAAATACCAAAAACGCCACAAATATAATGCCACATAAAGCGTGCTTTATCAACTCTTCCGAAGGCTCAGAAAATAAATATATTCTTAAGAATCTTATAGTAATGAAGAGTCCGAAGGTAGCGGTCATGGAAAGGAAGTTGTATGTCACAGGTATTGTCGTCTGAAGTTTGAACTTGTACGGTGATGAAGAAATGTACAAAGAAACCGTTGACGTAACAAGAAGCTGTGCGAAGTAAATGGGGCAAATCACCATGTAAAGTCCGCCCAAATTGTCCATTGACTGTGTAGCAAAGCATTCCATTACGATTCCCAGTCCCGTGAAGACAAAGAACAGGGCTATAAGAGACTTGCTCTGAATACCGTATTTAAATAACTTAAAACCAAGTTTGAGATCGTTGATCATCATATCCTCCGAAAAAAACAATTGTTTATTATTTAATGTAAGTCCGCAAGTTTATAAACGTAAGTTTTGCCTGCAAGATGTGCATGCAATACGGAAATTCCTATACCGATCAGTGCAAATACCGATGAAATGATCAGCATGAAAAATGTAAGATCGCCTTCGGCAAACATAAATGCCACAGAAGGGATGATCACTATTACCGATAACGGTATCATGATCAAATATGCAATGAGCATGGATATCTGAAACGTAACACATAATAACCTTGTAACAAGCTGCATGAGTGTCAGTGCGAGATATGAGCCGAACAACGCTGCGGTGGTTAAGAATATCCTCTGACATGTTATCTCATCGGCAAATATCAATGTAGGTATCAGGATCACGAACATCCTTATAAAGTGAGCCATTCTGTCCGAGGTTACTGCCTTTACGAGAAGTTCTTTTCCTTTGAAAGCGCAAAGGACGCTTTCGGGAATGTTGCCCTTCTTACTGAGTATTCCTCCGAACTGGAAGAAATCCATAACTCCGGCTACCGCTACATATGCCATCGTACATACCGTAAACGGTAATATTAACATTGATTCGTCTCTTGCAAACAATATCGAGATAACGGCGAACACGATCGTAAGAGAATTTAAAATGATCTTGTTCGATCTCGAAATATATGCTTTGTAAGTACTGTATAGTCTCATCTCACGCCTCTCATTTCACTCTCGAATTGTTCTTCATTACCGCTACGCTTATCTGGAAAAGCGAAGCTGTTTCGGTGGTAATGTCAAGGCCTGCGAGTTTTTCAAGGTTCTCCGCGAGGCAGATTCCTTCAAAACCGTATTTACTCTCTGTCATGGTATAAAGAACACTCTTCGCTTTAGCGGCATCTTCGGGCTCACCCTTTACAAGGATGTATTTCTCTTTAAGTTCATCTACCGAACCTGCCTCAACAATGTTTCCGTGCTCAACTATGATTGCATAATCGGTAACGTTTTCCATATCGGAAATGTTATGGGTTGAGAAAAGCACCGTTCTTCCTTCCTTGGAAGTGATGTATTCTCTTATAAGCTCACAAAGTTTGTCTCTCATCAAAGGATCGAGGGGGGATGCGGGCTCATCCATCAAAAGAAGGTCCGTATCTCTTGCAAGTACCTGTGCAAGCTGAAGCTTTGTTTTGGTACCGTCGGATAACTCGCTTACTTTCTTCTTACCGTCATACTTTCCCGATGAAGAGATTGCAAGTTCATCGTATCTTGTCATGAACTTTTCATGATCGTAGTTTTTGAAAAGGAGTGTGGAAAGCTCGTCTATCTGGTCTACGGTCCAGTGAGGAAGATAATAGTTTTCGGTTCCCGTATATCCGATACGCTCTTTTACTTCGGGGTTCTTCTCTCTGTCTTTATCGTTATATTGTCCGAAGAACTCTATGCTTCCTTTGTAGTCAAGTCTTATTCCCGAAAGGATGTTAAGTAATGTGGTTTTGCCGGCACCGTTTTCTCCGATGAGTGCCGTTGCAAATCCCGTGGGGATCTTAAGATCGTCAACCTTTAAAGAAAAGTTCTTAAAATTCTTTTCTATGTTTTTAGCTTCAATAATGTTTTCGCAGATCATTTATTTACTCCTTAATCTTCTTTCATTGATAACAGCATGTTCAACATGCTCACAAGTTCTTTGTCGGTTATGCCCGCTATATCGGCATTGGCTATTGCATCGTTAAGTGAACTTTCGACCTTTCTTAAGTGCTGTTCCTTTAACAGTTCACTGTCTTGGGAATTTACGTAGTACCCTTTTCCCTGAGCAGGTGTTATATACCCTTCTTCGGAAAGGATCTCGTAAGCTTTCATCGTGGTGATGACACTTATTCGAAGATCTTTTGCCAGTTCCCTTATCGATGGCAGATACTCGCCTTCTTTGAGCCGGCCGGCCAAAATGTCATTTCGAAACGAGTTCGCTATCTGCTGATATATCGGCACGCCTGATGATTGGGATATCTTCATTTGGGTTCTCCTTGTTCATCGTGTGTCATGTAACTGTTTATGTGTTATATATACACCTATAAACAGTTTCTGTCAACAAAAATTTTTGAACCGGGGGGTGTCAAAAAAATGTAATATGTAATTATAAATTCCAGTTTTTCACCTCTTTATTCTGTCAAACTGGAAATTAGTCTTGCACAAGGTCGTTTTGTACTGTAATTATGATGTTGATTATCTGTCTGCCGGAAAGAAAACTTATGGCAAACAAAAAGAAAGTACAACGTCATCTTACCCTGACTGACAGAATTTACATTGAACAGGAGCTTGTAAGAGGCTCCTCTTTTACAGAAATTGGCAAAGCTCTTGGTAAAGATCCTTCAACGATATCTAAGGAAGTTAAACTTCATTATGAAATTCGCGAAGCATCACCATATATTTACAGATGCAATAATTGTGCCAATTACTCAACTTGCGACATACAGCATATGTGTGGCCGAAAGAGTTGTGGACGTTTATGCAAGCATTGTTATACCTTTAACCACAATAGCGTCTGTCCCAGTGCGACTATGATAAATTGCACGGTTCCTTTCAAACCACCGTATGTATGCAACGCATGCGATTCTCGCAATATATGTCATTTGGAAAAGCATGTTTATCACGCAAAAAAAGCGCAAGCAGAATACGAGGAAAAGCTTGTATCATCCAGGGTTGGAATCAACCTGACCCCCAGTGAACTTGAAAAGCTTGATGCTATGATATCTCCTCTCATAAAACGAGGACAGCCTCTCAGCCACATCTTTGCAGTTCATGCGGATGATATTCCGGTATGTAGAAGAACGCTTTACAACTATCTCGATCAGCGGGTCTTTGAAGCCAGAAACATCGACCTGCACAGACGAGTCAGATACAAAAAGCGGCGTTCTAGAAATAAACCGATCGACAATAATCATCGTCAGATATATCGGAACAAGCGTACTTACAAGGATTTCGAGTTCTATATGGAACGCCATCCCGATGCGTCAGTCGTGGAACTTGATACAGTCAAAGGAACCCGGGCAGCAGGCAAGTGTCTCATGACACTTCTATTTAGAAGTTGCAACTTCATGATAATAATCCTGCTCCAAAGGTGTACTCAGGAATGTGTCACAAACGCTATAAATACCCTTTGTAACACAATCTCTCTTCGATTGTTCAGGAAGTATTTCGAGGTGATCCTAACCGATAACGGGCCGGAATTTAAGAACCCATGGGACATCGAAAAAGATAAAGACGGCAAACATCGTTGCTATGTCTTTTACTGCGATCCATATGCATCCAATCAAAAAGGAAAACTTGAGAAAAACCATGAATATATCCGGTACGTTATCCCTCATGGAAAAAGCATGCAGAATTACACGCAAGAAGATATAGACAAGCTGGCCAGCCATATCAACTCAACCGCAAGAGACAGCTTAAATGGAGCCACTCCATTTGCATTAGCAAACCTTCTTTTAGACAAAAGAATTCCGATCCTAACAAGACAATTTGAAGTCTCCCCAGACGATGTCATGTTAAAGCCGGAACTCTTAAAAAAATAAAATATGAAAGAGCAGACAGGTAATCACTTCGACTCATATTTACTACAAGACGGGTGGAATTAACTTTTGCTCAATTTATTCCAGTCGTTTGTTTGCTATGCAAACACATTGACCTAGCATGATGATTTTATCACGTTTTTCTCTGTCGTCAAAGGTATATTTTATTGTCAAAGTTCGTAAAAAATTCAATTCAGCCCATTTTTGCAGTTTCGAACGGAATTTAGTATTTCATTTGAGCGGTGTCAAAAAAAATCGGCCCGAAAAGGCCGATTTTAAAGGATTTATCTGTTATTCTTTTTCTTTGATTTTTTCCACTTTCCTATAAGGATTGCAAGCGCCGCCAGCAGTGTAACACCCACTACCGAGGAAAGCATATATATGATGATGACATTAACACTGAGTACCGTTACGGGATTGCCGTTTTCATCTACATACTCTTCCTGTTTGTCGGAAGAAGCGTTCTTATCGGACGTATCTTTTCCGCTTGATATAACATCAAGGGTATCAACCATCTCTATTGAAATGTCATCGACATAGTAAGTCTTTTTTTCATCCGCAGAAAAGGTTAAGAACGTCTTTCCTTCACCGACCGCAACGTACAGCGTAAGCTCCTGCCACTCGTCTGCGGTGTTAACGGTGAAAAATCCGTCTTCGGTCTGTGAAGCGCTCATCGTTACTGTGTTGGGTTCATCAGAACGTACCCAGGCGGTGATCTTTAAGTTCTTTCCCGCATATCTTGAGATATCCGAAGAAGCCGTCATATTTTCAACTTCCGAGCTCACCTTCATCGAATAACCGACTTTGGCATCCTCCGTATGGTTTATCTTTGCCTGATTGGCCAAATGCTTTTGGTTAAATCCCGCTTCCGTAGGTCCCATTGGAACGAGTTTTCCGGTTTCGTCTTTGTAGGGCTCAAAATCATAAATAACGTCCTTGGCTTCCCTCGGAACTTCTTCCACTTCTCCGTTTATGAACGCATCTATAAGATCCTGAGACACCGCTGCGCCGGTCTTTCTGTCGATATAACTGTGACATTCTCCTCCGGTGGACCCTTTGGCACCGTTATCCCACACTATAGCCGGAATGCCTTTTGCCTTTGTCTGTGCTCCGAAGAATGCAAACCATTCAAGACGGGCACTGTTGTTGTTACCCGAATTGGTAGCACCGCATTCGCCTATTATGACCGGAATACCGTTATCGATAAAAAGACGCTTGCAACTCGACATAAGGCGCGTGATATCGGAAGTGTCGGATGCTTTCTTGGGGTCGAAAGAAACCTGCTTGTCCGTCAGACAAAACTCATAAGGTGAATAACAATGTACCGAAATGCAAATATTCTCGGCGGGCTTTCCTCCCACATTCGGTATCTCGATGGAATCAAGCACGTTCTGGCTGCTGGATGCGGCGTATCCCGGAATCATGAGCATACGCTCACCGTTATGTCCTTTGCCGTTACTCCTTATTGTATTTACGAAAACATCATTTAAATAGTTTACCGCTTTGTAGCAATCCTTATTTCCGGTCCACTCGTAACTTGCGCCCTGTGCTCTGGGTTCATTCATGCCTTCAAAGATAAGATGCTGGTCGTAGTCAGCGAAATTGTCCGCTATCTGGCTCCAAGTCGCTTTAAGACGATTGCCTATATCCACATAGTTTTTATCTATATCCTTGTCGTTCACCCATTTCTCGTGATGAACGTTTATGATTACGAAAAGACCTTCATCCATGGCATAATCCACGATTTCGGTAACTCTTGCCATAAACGCTTCGTCGATGGCGTAATTGTTGTTTTTATCCTCGTAACGGTACCAGGTAACGGGAATACGGATAGTGTTAAAGCCTGCTGCCTTAACTCCCTGTATGAGTTCCTTGGAGGCTTTCGGATTGCCCCATGAAGTTTCCTGGGAATATACATCGTCTTTCTTGCCGTCTGTGGCATCGAAGGTGTTACCCATGTTCCATCCTTTGTCCATCATGGAAACTATTTCTGTGGCCGTTTTTCCTGTAAGTTCGCCTTCTGCCGAAATATCTAACGATGTTGTGTTAAATAAAAACACAATCGCTGCCAATATCGGCAGCGATTTAAAAAGTCCTGATTTTTTCATAGTCTAATTCTTCTTCTTAAAACTCTTGATCGCGCTCTCGATAACACCCGAGGCTTCTTTTAATGTGTACGGTTTTCGTATAAAGAACTTTATACCCAGTTCCCTGCACTTTTCAAATGTTTCCTCGTCGTCACTTGCGGTAACAACGATAACGGGAACCTTCTTATCCCAGCCCTTCTCATTGAACACTTTCAAGAACTCATAGCCGTTCATTTGAGGCATCATAATATCAAGAAGCACGGCTGCCACCTTTCCCAACTGGAAAGACAGAAGTCCCAGTGCTTCAGCCCCGTTCTTTGCAGGCACTATATCATATTCAACTTCCAAAATTTCCGCAAGCAGATCGCGACAAACATCATCGTCATCCACCACTAAAATTTTTTTAAGCATGTGATCTCCTTTAGTGTCCCCCTAACATAAATTTACCACCCTTTTGGCTCATTTGCAAGGAAGAAACACGGATTTTAGGCTTTCTGCCGTAATTTGCGGTGAATGATCGTTTTTTCTTCTTACATCAATACAGATTCTTTAACGTATCGAAATCGATCGTATAAGGGTCGTCGTAAAGTGCTTTCAATTTATCAAAGTTGTTATATTGCTCCGTTAAGCAAAATTCGTGACTCCATGTCATGAACCAAAGCCATTTTGCCTTGTCGGCCTTTAAAGCCTTGGGATCGGGAAGAACACCGTTTTCCGCAAGTGCCACACCCTTTGTGGGGGCAAGTTCGGTAAGACCTTTGTACTCATTGTAGAAACTTGAATGTGCATGGGCTTCGGGATAGAGGTCTCTTGAAATGATATCGCAGTAATCGTCTCCCACGTAAGCTTCCTTCACGGGACAGTTCCATACCCAGACAAGGTTATGAATGTCTTTTTCCTTTGTGAGATAATCAAACATTATCCTGTAAAGATCTCTTGCAACGACGGGGCCTTTTGCTCCCCACCAAAACCACGTTCCCTCGGCCTCATGAAAAGGTCTCCAAAGGATCGGTATGTTCTCTGCTTCAAACTTCTTTAAGATGTCTGCAATGACGTCGAGATCTCTTAACATAGCCTCGTACTCGGGTGTTCCCTTTGTTGCGGCCTTGGATGCATCAAAATCGGTATGCTCGGCGTAGAAAGATTTGTCTCTTCCGCCTATGGGCGAAAACCAATGGAACGTATATGTTACCAGGCCGCCTTTTCTTCCCCATTCAAGTGCACAGTCCACGGTTCCGTATACTTCGTCAACTTCTTTAAGACAGGCTTCGCTTGCGTCTGCTCTGTTTATGTTGGGCGAATAACCCAGCAGTTCAAATCCGCATACAGCCGGAAGTTTTCCCGTAAGACTCTCTATAAAATCAGTCTCTTCCATGGGAATGGACTGAGTGTGCTGTCCGGCAAGTATTCCTTTGCCTTCGATCGCATTCAAAAATTCAAGTACCTTAACAACTTCTTTTGAAGCTTTGGGGTCACAGGGTTTTGTGTTCATATCGTCCCTCTCTTGTTATGTAAACTAACTATGAATATAACTTTTCTTTCGCTTCTGCTGTAAGTGCGGACCTCTGGTCGTAGAAAATACCGGCTGAAGATGAGCCGCTGGTTACGTACCATCTGTCGCTGCCTTCAAACTTGCTTACAGTTATGTTAACCTGATTGCCTGCCGCGTTGCTCTTAACCGCATAAACTATGTTAAGGCGTCCCAGAGCTTCAAGACTCTGTCCGTTTATCGTCGTAGTATTAGGCTCATTGTAATGAAGTTCCACGGTTAAAGGCGTTTCGGGCTTAAATCCGTTTGATGCAACGGCACCTGCGAAATACGCTCTCGGAAGCCATCTGTAATCATCGTCTTTAAGTCTGTCGTTAAAGAACGAATCCCATCCTGCTTTTCCGGACGCTCCGCCCTCGGTAAAACCTCTTCCGAATGGCTCAATGTCGGCATAAAGAAACTTCATCATGCTCATTCCTATATCGTAATCTGCCGTCATTGCCATGACGCTGTAAAGCCAATATGCACAGACACTGCCGGGATCGGTAAGATCCACCGCACCTTTAACTTCATCAAGACTTTCCGGTGTTCCTTTAAGGACGATCGTTCTGTCTTTTGTCCACTCGGCACTTAAACTCGATGTTTCCGCACCTGTTGACGCCCCCGCCA
>JAEEGG010021661.1_pt1 | contig 12740 bp, 7 predicted proteins | sample 9134161 | NCBI WGS metagenome assembly JAEEGG01 (sample SAMN16246543, study PRJNA631951) | gut metagenome | biome: gut microbiome; feature: rumen; material: CR-attached | host: Bos | place: Iran: Karaj | collected 2018-10
TGGGGCGATACAAACTCTTACCTCGCTGCTATGGATAAGTACCTCAACCTCGGTCTCGATGTTCAGGTAACAGAGCTCGACCTCTCAACTGAGGGCGGCAAGTACTCAATGGCAGACCAGGCTAACAAGTACAAGGCTATCTTCAAGCACGCTATGGACTGGAATAAAAACCATCCAAACGGACCTTTCGTATCACTCGTTCAGGTCTGGGGACCAAACGACAACAACTCATGGGTCGGTACAGATAAGTCAAGCGGCAGAAGCAACGCTCCTCTCCTGTACAACGGAAGCAACCAGCCTAAGGAAGCTTACAGCGCTATAACAAGCCTCGTTTCCGACAGCCAGTGGACAACAGGTATCCCATACACAGGTCCAAGAGCTAACGGCGGCGGCACATATACTCCACCACCTCCGCCGGAGAAGGACTCTACCGGCTACTGGTTCCACAGCACATTCGAGGGCAGCACAGACAGCTGGAACGGCAGAGGTTCAGCTTCAGTTGATACAAGCAGCTCTGCTAAGTACGCAGGCAGCAAGTCACTCTACTGCTCAGGCCGTGAGGCTTCATGGAACGGTGCTTCATATTCACTTGATTCAAGCGTATTTGAGCCAGGCAAGTCTTACAGCTTCTCTGTAAACGCTATGACTCAGGAGGGCGACTCTACAACAGAGTTCAAGTTCACTCTCCAGTATTCAGACGGTTCTGAAACAAAGTATTCAGAGATCGCTACAGGTACAGCTCCTAAGGGCGAGTGGGTACAGCTTGCAAATACAAGCTACACTATCCCATCAGGCGCTTCTGATATGCAGATCTATGTTGAAACTACAGACGAGAACAACACTGTAAGCTTCTTCGTTGACGAGGCTATCGGTGCTGACGGCAACACAAAGCTCCCGGGCGCAGGACAGCCTGAGATCCCAAGCAGCGGTCAGAATACAAATCCTGACACACCTACATCCAATACAGTTCGTCAGGGCGACATCAACTTTGACGGCGTTATCAACTCTTTCGACCTCGTTTCAGCAAGGAAGGGCCTCCTCGCAGGCGGATTCAATGATTCAAAGGTTCAGAAGGCAGCAGACGTAGACCAGAGCACAGCTTTTGAAATGGCTGACCTCGTTCTCCTTCAGAATTTCGTTATCGGCAAGATCAGCGAATTCCCTGTAAACAAGCCTGCAGTTCCTACACTCGATACTTCAAAGTATGAGAGCAAGTTCAGCGGTCTTTCACTGGCAGAAAGCTTCAAGAAGGAAAGCGAGAACAATCCGCTTTACACTCAGCGTTTCGGCGCAGATCCTGGCTGGCTCGTATATGACGGCAGACTTTACGTTTATACAACAGCCGATCAGTTTGCATACAAGAATAACCAGATGATCGAAAACGATTATTCTTCAGGCTATATCAACTGCTTATCATCAGCAGACCTCGTAAACTGGACAGACCACGGTCAGATCCCAGTTGCAAGGACAAGAGTAAACGGCACACCTATTGCAAAATGGGCTAACAACGCTTGGGCTCCTGACGCTGCATGGAAGAAGATCAACGGAAAGGATCAGTTCTTCCTTTACTTCGCAAACAATGGTTCAGGTATCGGCGTTATCACAGCTGATGACCCGACATTCACAAAGAATGTAAAGGATCCTCTCGGACACGAAATCATTTCAAGAAATACACCTAACAGTAACGTAACATGGCTCTTCGATCCAGGCGTTTACTATGATCCTAATACAGACACAGGTATCATCGCATACGGCGGCGGTGTTCCGCAAGGAAAGCAAGCTAAGACAGATCAGGGACGTATCGTTCAGCTTGGCGATGACATGATCTCCATCAAGGGTACACCTTTCGATCCCGGTACACCTTACCTCTTTGAGGACTCCAGCATGATCAAGATCGGTGACACATGGTACTATTCATTCTGCCACAACTGGAATGTTCCTGTTGGTGCAAATGTAAACGGCAACTCATTCAGCAGTGCTGATATCGGTTACATGACTTCTAAGAATCCTCTTGGCGGATACCAGTACCAGGGCGTTGTATTCAAGAACACAGGTACACAGAGACTTGATAACGGCGGTAACAACCACCACTCAATTATCGAATTCAAGGGCAGCTACTATGTACTTTATCACTCACGTCAGCTTGAAATGCGTATGGGCGTTAACGGCGGCAAGGGTCTTAACTACAGATCACCCTGTATCGATAAGGCAACTTTAAACAACGGCAAGATCACATGTAACGGTTCACAGGCAGGCGTAAGCCAGATCGAGAATCTGAACCCATACGAGACTGTACAGGCTGAGACAATGTCTAACCAGTCTAAGAACATAAGCATAAGCGGTGTCGGCAACACAACTGTCAAGGCTAAGAAGGGCGACTGGATCAAGGTCAGCGGCGTTGACCTCAGCAAGGGCGTATCATCTATCACAGTCAAGGGCAGCGGCAACGCAGTAGTTAAGTTCTGTGTAGGTTCTACAACAGGTACTTGCATCGGTTACGGCGAGCTCAACGGCAGCGAGAACGTACTCGCAGCTGCAGAGAATAACGTAAACGGCGTTAAGGATATCTACATGGTATTCAGCGGCGACTGCGAATTCGATTACTGGATGTTCGGTTAATCATAATTCCTTTTCGATGTTGGTCTGAGCGGTGCATCTGCACAACGCACCGCTCAGATTGATATAATTCCAAAAATAAATTGTAAGGGACAAATCAGAACAAGAAAGCCGTGCTTAGGCAGCACGGCTTTCTTGTTTGTACAGAGCCTGTACTCCCTTGCTCCGCAACATACATATAATAAAGGGTATGATTTAACGATCATACCCTTTAAATTTGACAAATTCTCTCAACTGATATATAATGCTAATATTACAGATCGAAAGGAGCACTCTATTTAATGAGCTATTTTGATTACAAAAAACACAAGATCTACTACACAGAACACGGCAACGGCACTCCCACACTCCTTTTGCATGGCAATACAGTATCAAGTGATATGTTTGCGCCAATTATACCGCTGCTATCGGAAAAATACCACGTCATAGCACTGGATTTCCTCGGCTGCGGACACTCCGAGCATATCACGGAATGGAGCGCAGACCTCTGGTACGAATGGGCAAAGCAGGTGAAAGCACTGTGCGATCACAAGGGCTATGAAAAAGTCAATATCATCGGAAGCAGCGGCGGTGCTTTAGCCGCAATAAACGCAGCACTGGAGTACCCCGAACTTATAAACGCAGTAGCCGCAGACAGCTTCGAGGGTATCCGCGCAAATGCCGAAATTACGGAGCAGATACGTACAGGACGCGAACTTGCAAAGCATAATGAAGGCTTCTGCGCTATGCTGAAAGCTATTCACGGCGACGACTGGGAAAGAGTATTCGATGCGGACACCGATGCAGTTATCAGACACGCCCAAAATATAGGCGAATTCTTTCACCGTCCCCTATCGGAGCTGCAATGCAAGCTGCTGCTGACAGGCAGTGCCGAGGACGAAATGTTCCCAAAGGGGCATTATGAGGAACTTTTCCGTGATATCTGCGAACAGACTCCCCTTGCGCAGGCTTGCATTTTTGATCACGGCAGTCACCCTGCTATGCTGAGCAATACTGCGGAATTCGCAGAACTATGTATGCAGTTTTTTCAGACAGCAGAAAAATAAACGGAACGCCGAGGACAGCGTTCCCTACAAAATTCATATTAACAAACGGGCGCGCGGAACGCGCCCCTACAAGCTAATGGCTAATGGCTAAAAAAGGAGTACCTCGCGGTACTCCTTTTTTCACAGTATGAAGCAGATAAGTCCCGAACAGCCCTCGTTTATGACACGTTCGAGAGTCTCCTGCAATTTCATACGTGCGTCCACAGGCATTTTGAACAGCTTGCTGTGAAGTCCCTCGTTCACCAGCTCGTGAAGGGATTTGCCGAAGATATTGCTCTCCCATATCTTCTTCGGGTCGTCGTCGAAGCCGTCCAGCAAGTACATCACAAGCTCCTCGGACTGCCGTTCAGTGCCCACGATAGGGCTGACAGTGGTATTGATATTGGCTTTCATAAGGTGTATTGACGGCGCGGACGCCTTGAGCTTTACGCCGTATTTTCCGCCCTGACGGATTATTTTCGGCTCTTCGAGTGACATCTCCTCAAGCTCGGGCATAACGATACCGTAACCCGTAGCCTCCACCTCTGCCAGCGCAGGCTCTATGCGCTTATACTTGCGGCGAATGTCGTTTAGCTCCGTAAGCAGCGGCATAAGGTCGCTTTCGCTCTCTATCTCGATGCCTGTAGTCTCCCCCAGTATCTTATAGAAAAGGCTGTTGTCAAGCTCCGCCGTTATGGTAACCGAGCCTTTTCCCAGATCAATGCTGCTTATCTCCGCTTTCAGCACGTTGGGACACTCCGATATAGCCGCGGCAGCGTCCTCAGCCTCGCGGACAAGGCGTATATCCTTAGCGGCATTGCGTATGCAGTCCAGTATCTCCGTTTTCAGCCAGTGTCCCTTGCCGAGGGAGTTTATCCACCGCGCAGTGCGGATATTTATCTCCTTTATGGGGAACGAAAAAAGTATCTCGCGGATAATGCTGCGGATATCCTCCTCTCCCAGTTCAAGGCAGTTCACAGGTATCACCTTTGCGTCATAGCGGTCTGTGAGACTTGCGGCAAGTGCAGTCGCTTCGGGCGAATTAGGAGCAACTGTATTGAGTATGACCACGAAAGGCTTGCCAAGCTCCTTCAGCTCGCGGATAACACGCTCCTCGCACTCCTCATACTCCTCACGCGGTATATCTGTTACCGAGCCGTCTGTAGTTATCACCAGTCCTATGGTTGAATGGTCGGTGATGACCTTCTGAGTGCCTATCTCAGCCGCCATATTGAAGGGTATCTCCTCGTCGAACCATGAAGTCATCACCATTCGGGGCTGCTCATTCTCGATATAGCCAAGAGAGCTTGGAACTATATATCCCACGCAGTCGATAAGCCTTACATTGAACTCCGCACCATTGCCTAAGTCTATCTGTACAGCCTCTTCGGGTATGAATTTAGGCTCTGTAGTCATTATAGTTTTTCCTGCGGCGGACTGCGGAAGCTCATCAATAGCCCGTTCACGCTTGAATTCACTGGTTATATTGGGTATTACCAGCGACTCCATAAATCGCTTGATAAATGTGGATTTGCCCGTGCGCACAGGTCCGACAACGCCTATGTAGATATCGCCGCCTGTACGCTCAGCAATATTGCTGTATATATCTTTAGCCATATAATACTCCTTTTAATTCAATTCATAATGCATAATTCATAATTCATAATTATTGTGCCGCCTTATGGCGGCAAATCTAAACAGTGCTTCATACACATTTTATTATGCATTCTGCATTATGAATTATGAATATGAAGCAGCGCGAAGCATTGCTTCATGATACTATTGGTATCAGCAGCATACCGCCGTTTTCAAGACGCTGACCACTAAGCTCGTTTTCTTCCATGATAGCAGCCACACTTGTGCTGTAGCGTTTGGCGATGTCCCATATATCCTCGTTTTCTATGCCGAAATAAAGCTTGATAGCGTAATCGCCGTCACGCTCTTTTCGGGTAGTTTCATCGACTGAGATATCCGTCACAGCCTTTATGGAGTCGGAGCTGTACACCAGAAGCTTTACTCCTATATCCGACTTTGCTGTAAGGACTCCCTCGGCAGATATATCGTATGAAGTCTCACGCACATAGACCTCAGCCGCCACCGATGTACCGTTTATATTATCGGGAAGTCCCACCGTTACCTCAAAGGCTTCATCGCGGTCAGGCATAATTATCATGCCTGCTTTGTCCTTTGCCGCCATAGAATAGGTCAGCATACCGCTTATGACAACCGAACGTCCGTCATCTCCGATACGGGTATTGATATTCTTCGGCTCGCTCCACATAGCGTATATAGTCTGAGGTACGTTATCTCCGTCAGCAAGCTTCGCGCTGTGCCTGAAGCTCTCATCGTATACCGCAGGTATCTGCTCGGCTTTTATCTCTGACATTTCAACACTGCACGGGTAGACTGTTGAAAAAGCGTCCTCCGCTATCATAGCAGTTGCCGTCCTTACAGCTCGGCAGCTGAGTCTTATTTCGGCTTCACAGCGCAGTATCCTGTTATTTCCTTCCTTGTCTGCACACACGGTTATATCACAGCTGAGTATCTCGGGAGTTACCGTGCAGTCGTAGCTGTCGTCAAGTCCGTTAACGTCGATTATCTGGCTGTAGCCGAGAGAAAAGCGCATAGCTTCGACGTTATTGTCGTCCGAATAGAGAATTTCAACATCGGCTTCACCCTTTGCCAGAAGCTTTCCGGATATGAGCTTCACCTCGCAGGCAGACGCACTGCATCGGCTGTTAAGTATTACCGAAACATCGGGCTGAGCCGCACCTACCTCCACTTCCTCTTCGATACGCACATTTTTCTCTGCTGTAAGCCTTCCTGCTGCAAATTTCACGGGAGTCTTTTTCAGCTGTATATTCATACCCACAGCGTCTGATACGACCTGCTGCTCCTGCTGACCTGTAACGGTTATCTTTGTGGAAACAGCTCCTCTCAGGTCAAGGCGGCGTTTGTTCACAGCTCTGAAATTTGCATGGTCAGCCTTAGGTATCAGCTTCACTTCTGCGGACTCGGCTGTTTTACCCAGTTCCACCGTCTTTGTGAAGCTCCTGTGCTGCTCCACAGACTGCACCTCATTGCTGTTTTCGCCGCAGTAAAGGATATGTATATCGCATCTCAGCTCATAGGTCAGCTTGTCGCCGCTGATGCTCCAGTCAGTGATAACAGGCGAAGTCTCGCAGCGGATAAGTCTGAAAATATCGGGGCAGTAATCGGGCAGGATATAATCCAGCTCCACAGACTGCTCCTGTATCCCGTCATATATCATCTCGGCAGCAGGAACAGTCTCTCTGTTAAGTTTTAAGTCCATAACGGTAACCTCCTTGAAGTTTGCTTTGTGTAATATATATTCACACGCAGGTACAAGTATGCATGAGAAAAATAATATGTCTATTTAAAGCCGTACACCATTCGACAAGAAATTTTTTTGCCGCGCATATTGCTTTATTGCCCATAATATGGTATAATTAATTTTGAACTATATAAAAGCAGCTCACCACATGATACTCTGAAGCAGGGTGAACTGCTCTTGATTCTGCTTGTTTTTTTACAGGCAAGAAAGGATTATCTATGCTTCACGAGAAATCATGCGGCGCAATTGTCTACAGGAAATACCACGGCAATACGGAAATACTGCTGATAAAGCATATCAACAGCGGTCACTGGTCCTTCCCGAAAGGGCACGTTGAAAAGGGCGAGACCGAGGTTGAAACTGCACGTCGTGAGATCATGGAGGAGACTTCCATTGACGTTATTATTGATCCGACATTCAGAGAAACAGTAACCTATTCACCCAAGAAAGACACGATGAAAGTCGTTGTATACTTTCTTGCAAAAGCGAAAAACGTTGATTTTATCCCACAGGAGGGAGAGATCGCGGAAATACGCTGGGTGGATATATCCTACGCCACAAATATCCTGTCATATGAGAATGACAGAACTATCGTAGCAAAAGCAAAAACCGCTATCAAAGAGAATCATTAAAAAAGGAGACCGTAAGGTCTCCTTTTTTGTAGAGGCGGATATTATCCGCCCGCCAATTTAGAATTGAGAATGTAGGGGCGAGTTCCGCTCGCCCGTAAATGAACAAAAAGCAGAAAAGGCGGTCAATGACCGCCTTTGATATATCCACCCAAGGTATAATTTTTGCGATATTCAATGGGTTTTGGTTGAAAAATTGCTGTTTTCGCCCCTATTACAAAAAGACATTTTTACAGCGTAACAGGAAGTCCGTTTATCTCGATAGTCGGATCGTCAATGTCAATGAGGAGACAGCGTCTGCCGTCAACAACACTTGTGCGCACCTTGTCAGCCGCAGAGGGCTTGATATTCACGGTAATACCGGGAGAAGTGAGGACTGTCTTGGTCTCCACAAGATTAGTCGCAGTAAGCGGTGCAGTACCGCAGACCTTTTCGTAAACAGGCTCTACCATGTTCACGCGCTCTTCAGGGAGTCCCACATCTACAAGGATATCCTTGAGCCTTGCATTGTCGATAACTACTCTGTCGGTATCGTCCTTGTTGTCCTCAACGACCTCCTGTATCTTCTCATTAACGGTCTTTATGAGGGTATAATCAAGGTCGTCACCCACAACATTTTTAAGTATGCTCTGGAAGCTGTTTTTCTCGCTCTCTGCCGACATTACAAAGGTACAGCCGAGAACATTCTCAACTACTGATACATTAGGAGACTTGATATTCTTAGTGTAGTACATAACGTGGTTTATATCCGAGCTCCTGTTGCTGAAAACAGGGTAAAGGAAGCCATCTGACGGAGCTTTGCTGATTATAAGCTCTGTATTGACCTTCTTCGTTATCTCATTGCCCACACTGTCGAACACAAAGCCGTCCTTGCTTGTATTTACAGGACAGATAGCTGTAAGGATATAGCGGTATATCTCGTCCTCGCCATCAGCAAATTCGTCATTCTTGTCCTTTTTGCGGATAGTGTATGTACAGTAGGCTGTTATAACTGCAAACGGACCTGTATATGCGATATTATTTGCGATATGGTTGAGGAAGTCCTCACAGGCGATATCGTCTTTGAGCTCGGAAGTAAGGAGAGTATAGAGGATATTCTGAGGCTGTCCCTCGTCATAGGCTTCGTTGGGGAACTCATACTCCACAAAAGCCTTGCCGACATTGGTATTCAGCACCTTTTTCAGAGTCTCATCGTACACATCGTGCTCCTCAACAGGCATAGTAAGGCATGAGCTGACATTGTGGTATCTCACGTTTTTCTCTGCGTCCACAAAAGCCGTGAGGACGCGCTCCATTATGAAAAATCCGCTCTTGTCGGAGAAATTCTTTTTTATCTCTGCTGTTTCTTTTTTATTCATTATGTAATGTCCTTTCTTTTATCCTTGTCTATACAGAAAAAATCTATTAAACTAATAATGGGATTCTAAAGGGTTCACAACCCTTTAGCGGATTTCAAAGGCAGAGCCTTTGGTGGGTTTGGGCAACGCCCAATAATCGTAAGGCGCTCCGCAAAGGGTGAATTTCACAACAGTTCAGTGAACTGTTGTGAAAGAGGGAACGCCCTGCAAGAGAGGGCGTTCCCTAAATAAAAGTACTATTTCATTCTAAACTGTTAAATATAATATATCATCTTACAGTTATACTGCCGCCTTCGAGGTGTTCAAAGGCATATTTCTCAAAGGACATATTAGCGTCAAGGTCACGGAACATATCCGAATCCATGTAATAATATCCCAGTTCATACACCGTACCCGGCTGTGCGTCGTTTGGTACCTTGAAGAAGAACGTAGCTATATCTCCGTCCTTACCGTTGTTATCCTGAAACATGGTAGTAAAGAATACCGAGCGCTTATGCTCTCTTGTAAGCTCGGGAGCAAGATTTCTCTGCCAGTCCATAGCAACAAATCCCGAATTATGCTCTGTAGCCTTTCCAAGCTCATACTCTGCGATAAGTTCTTCCTCATCATCTAACTGGCACTCTAAAACATCTGGATATGTGATATGTATACCGCACATACTCCACTTCTTCTCAGCACCTGTGACAGATACAGTTACCTTTGCTATCTCTCCGGGCTTTGCCTCGGTTTTGCTCATTTTTATCAGCGGACCGTTTTCGATTTCGGGAACGTCCTTGAACTTTACGCGCATAAGCTCCATGCTCTCTGACATCTCTTCGCCGTTCTCGTCTGTAACAGGCTCGGCAGCTTCTGTAGCAGCTGCTGTGTTCTGGTCGTTCTGGTCTGTACTGCCCTTTTTATCAGAGTCCAGACAGCCTGTCATACAGACTGCTGCCATAGCGAGAGTCATAATGACTGCGCTTATTTTATGCTTCATTTTCGGACTGCTCCTTCCTGCCGCTGACGATGATCTTGTCACCCTCAGCCGAGATGCTGATAACACTTACCTCAGAAGCACGTTCAAGTATGATCTGTGCCACCTGATCCTCGACATCTTCGCGGATAACACGGCGGATATCTCTTGCACCGTAAGGCTTGCCGAAGGACTTCTCTGCAATAAGCTCAAGAGCTTCTCTTGTATACTCAACAGAAATATTCTTTTCAGCAAGAGGTTCTTTCATCTCGTCAATCATAAGTGCAGCTATATCAGCAAAGTTCTCCTTAGTGAGATCCTTGAATACGACGATCTCGTCGATACGGCTGATAAACTCGGGACGGAGGAAATCTCTCAGACCCTTCATAGCCTTATCTCTTGATATCTCGTTTTCGGTACGGTTAAAGCCCACACCTATGCTCTTATCTGTAGAACCTGCATTTGAAGTCATGCAGATTATGGTATTTGCAAAGTTTATAGTTCTGCCCTGTGCGTCGTCAACCTTGCCCTCGTCCAGTATCTGCATAAGGATATTCATAACATCGGGGTGAGCCTTTTCGATCTCGTCAAAGAGTATTACCGAATACGGCTTGCGGCGAACCTTTTCTGTGAGCTGTCCTGCTTCCTCATAGCCTACATAGCCTGGAGGCGAGCCTATCATACGTGCAACAGAATGCTTTTCCATATACTCTGTCATATCAAGTCTGATAAGCGGATCGGGTGAGTCAAAAAGCTCCTCAGCAAGTGATTTTACAAGCTCTGTCTTACCTACGCCTGTAGGACCTACGAATATGAACGAAGCAGGTCTGCGGCGTTTGCTGAGCTGAACTCTTGTACGCTTGATAGCTCTCGTGAGAACTCCAACAGCCTCTTCCTGACCGATAACGCGCTTTTTGAGAGCTTCCTCAAGTCTTGCTATCTTCATAAACTCATTTTCAGCTATCTTACTTGCTGGGATACCCGTCCAGCGTTCGATGACCTTAGTGATATCAGACTCTTCAACGTTGACATTTGCTGCCTTTTCTTTAAGAGCTGCTTCTGTCTCACGTGTATGGATAAGCTTGCTCTTTACCTCGGCAAGTGCCTGATAATCTATTTCTTCCTGCTCGGAGATAGATGTCTCCATTTCTTCAAGGACCTTTATCTCCTTTTTGATCTTTTCGTATTCACCTATTTCGGGCGAACGGATACAAGCATAGGCACAGCTTTCATCAAGGAGGTCTATTGCCTTATCGGGCAGGAAACGGTCTGTGATATATCTCTCTGAGAGTACTGCACAAACTCTTACAAGGTAATCGGATATGTGTACCTTGTGGAATTCCTCGTAATACTTCTTTATGCCAACAAGTACATTTACTGTATCCTCGATAGTTGGCTCGTTTACAGTAACGGGCTGGAAACGTCTTTCGAGGGCAGAGTCCTTTTCGATATATTTACGGTACTCGCCGAATGTTGTAGCACCTATTACCTGTACCTCTCCTCTTGAAAGAGCAGGCTTTAGGATATTTGCGGCATTCATAGAGCCTTCGGAATCTCCTGCACCTACAAGGTTATGAACCTCGTCGATGAAGAGTATGATATTGCCCTCTTTCTTTACCTCGTCAACAAGTCCCTTTACACGGCTCTCGAACTGTCCGCGGAACTGAGTACCTGCAACGAGTGCGGTAAGGTCAAGAAGGTATACCTTTTTATCAACAAGATTGAAAGGAACATCACCTTCGTTTATGCGAAGTGCGATACCCTCGGCGATAGCTGTCTTTCCGACACCCGGCTCACCGATAAGGCAGGGATTGTTCTTTGTACGTCTTGAAAGTATCTGTATAACACGGGCTATCTCGTTATCTCTGCCGATTATATTATCGAGCTTGCCGTCTGCTGCCTTCTGGGAGAGATTTGTGCAGTAGCTGCCGAGGAATTTTGGTTCCTTCGACTTTTTCTCCTTACTATTGCGTCCGAAAAGTCCCCCTTTTTTCTCTTTGCTGTCTGATGACTTTTCATCGGAAGAGCCGTTGCGGCTGCTGAAAAAGCTGCGCGGATCAAATCCGCTGCTGTTGCTGTCGTCCGACTTATCCCCGTCATCATTTCCGCCGAACATATTGGTTATAAAGTCGGGAAGAACGCCTGAACCGCCCATTTCAAAGCTGTCGCCGTCCAGCATTCCCATCATCTGATCCGAGAGCTGATCAAGCTCTTCATCAGTGATGCCGAGTTTATCCATATATTCCTTGATCTGCGGGATATTCTGCGATCTTGCACAAGAAAGGCAGAGTCCCTCATTTTTCTTTTCGTTTCCCTGAACAGAGGTGATGAACACCACCGCAGGTCTTTTTTTGCATTTACTGCACATTATCATCAGGCAGTTCCTCCTGTCGGTTAATTATACCAAACTTCGTGCCCATGCGGCAGAAGCCGTAATATTACTTTTTCATATATCCTTTATAAAATTATAGAAATACTTGAATACCCATGTCTTATCGATCGCCTCATGGTTGAAGAAAAGCATCTTATTGCTTCCCATGACCACGTAAAGCCTTATCATAACTGCGATCGCAACTATAATTACAACGCCCTTCAGCAGACCTATTATTCCGCTTATGGTATGTGTGATTATACTCGGCTCCATATGGCTGTTCCTGCCTGCGGCAGTCTCAATGAAGATAGTTATTATCACGAAGAATACGAGCATTACAAGCAGTACGATAAGCTTTACCTGACTTATATACGGCTTTGCAAGGTAATTATCCACAATGAATTCCGCAGCAGGCTTATGAGTGTCAGGATCCT
>JAEEGG010021663.1_pt1 | contig 12739 bp, 15 predicted proteins | sample 9134161 | NCBI WGS metagenome assembly JAEEGG01 (sample SAMN16246543, study PRJNA631951) | gut metagenome | biome: gut microbiome; feature: rumen; material: CR-attached | host: Bos | place: Iran: Karaj | collected 2018-10
AGCTTACGGTATATGAGTCTGCAATACCTTTTCTAAGGAGAGAATTGTTCGATGCATACTTGCATTTTCCCTTGTGAGTCTTTGGCCTGTCGATATTTTCTCTATGCTCTACTACTGTCTTATATTCCTTAAAGCTTACTTCCGGTTCCATCTGAAGAAACATACCTGCCCTGGTCACAGTACTGATCTTGCTGATAGGCCAGTCCAGCATTTCATTCTTGTATTTTACATGGAGCTGACGAACAAGATCTCTGTAGGTATTAGGGCACCCTACATCAGCATTATAATTCATTGAAATTCGGGCTGAAATCTCAGTTGCCTTCTTATTGTCTGCCCATACCTTTCGAAGTGCTTTAAACATAAAGGCTGCAACGATAGAATTGGGACTTCCATCGTTACTCTTGGCGTAGCTCATCAGCTTTTTAAGATCTATCTCAATCGGAAAATATGTAGCATCTCCCGAAAAAGGATTGAGGTAATAAGCCAGGTACTCTCCGATAGGAACAAACGAATTTCCGCCTTTGTATTCCGTGATAGGTGCATCTTCAGGAAATGCATTCACATCCGGAAGTGCCATTTCGCCTTCTTCCAATGGGCTTCCCGGCAGTTTTAATCCCTCTGCACTAAAGGTGTCTCCTGTTTTATCCGAAAGATATTGCCAAAGCGTTGTCTTTATCCAGAACATCGCCCCAAAGCCTCCGCAAAAGCAGTGGCTGAAATTAAAAAAGATATCTCTATCCTCATAGGTTATCAAAAAGAATTGATCATTTGCATCATTACCGCCAAGGACAACGGGTTTGGGGGATTCTTTTGTCACCACTATAGGCTTATCATTATCAAGGAGAACATATCCGCCTTCCTCATCAATCATTACCTTTTTATTGAAATAAGGGAAACGCTTAAATGCTTTTTTAGCAGCATCCTCCAGAATCTCTCCGTCTATCCTGTCTTTAAGTCTTACCCTGATTCTTACGGTAAATGCGAAGTTTTTGGAATACTCATAAAACATATAACTATCATAATCATACTTCATAGAAGATTCCTTTCCATAACCCTTATATTACTGCCCAAGTTCATTATAACATTTTGCATGTATTTCTTTTCCAAACTATCTTCATACGCTTTTTTGCAAACTAAAAACTGCCACCAGTCAAAAGTGATGGCAGTTTTTTAATTGCCTGGTTTCTATTACTTCTTCAGTTCTTCAAACTTCTTAATAATTTGGGCTTCCAGATCCTTGTTGATCTGTCCAAGTAAACTATCAAGGGCCTCTGTAAGCTGCTTTTCACTGGTGTTTTCACCTGCAACCTTATCCTCAACTGCCTTTTCCTGGATTGCTTTAAGGACATCGAACTGTACCAGCTTCACAAACACCGGCATATTGTTTCTGACAGCTTCATTCATGAATGCTGCAACCATATTGAACTGCTTTGCCTGCTGCTCGTTTGACTGTAATTCTTTTAATGCTTCTGCTTGGTTCATTGTAGGCCTCCTTTTAATTTAAGTTTGTATTTTTGCTGCCCTTTGGCAGTCATGTACCTGTTTTTTCTGACAAAAAATATTCTACATAGCCGAGCGTTCGCTATGTGTGAATTATTGTTAGCATATTCTCTATATTTCATAAATTATTCATAAACTAACTATAGACTTTCTATAAAACAAGCTATTATTGCTTCATTATTCACACATGCGGAACGCTCATTTCAATACACTTTTAGTAAATAATATGACAAAAGCAACAGGAGGAATGCTATGAGATTTAAAGATCTAACACCTGAACAAAAAGAAATGGCCAAAAAATGTAAAACACCCGAAGAACTTTTAAAACTCGCCCAATCTGAAGGATATGAATTGACAGATGATGAGATGGACCTTTTATCAGGAGGAGGCATCTGGGATGGTGATTATGATGGGAAAGGAAAATGGCAGTGAAATATGAGACTTTCACTGATACTTCCGACGTATAATTGTGCAGGTTATCTTAGAGAGACCTTGGCATCTGTGCTGGACCGGATTACGGAGGAATATGAAGTCATCGTTATTGATGACGGATCGGATGACGAGACCGCTTTATGCCTTGGTGAATTTGAGGGGATATCTGAGCAGATCCAAATTCATTATCTTTCACATTCTTCATTCCAAGGTCCTGCTTACAAAAGTCACTCGGCTTCTTTCCAGACTTCTTGAAATCCTTGTATTTATCCTCTGCAAGGATTATGAGCATTTCTATCTCTGGTGCAGTTATAACATTTATTACATCCACCTTGTGCTGATATGCCTTGCTCAAACTGAACTGTTCTCTTCTTGAATCAAGTATACGAATAATTGAGATTTTATCATCAAATCCCTTTCTCAAATATCTGCTCTCAAACTTCCTGGCATCTCTGATTCTGATCACTTCGCCATCAAGCATTTCCTCGCGTTCGAATATCAGTAAGTGCTCGTCTACCAGAATATCAATAATGGCATTTTCTGCAGAGCCTTCACATATGCATGCTTTGTACTTGCTTAGTTTAAGTTCCATCACACATCCCCCTTAAACATAAGCTGATATACTGTTTTTAAGCTGCATAAACGCTTCATATGCAGGTGTTGTTCCCTCGAGAAGTCCACTTTGGTATGCATCGCTTCTCTTGATATCATTTCTATTAAGTTTTTCCGTCAGGCTCTGTAATTCTATTCCATCCTTATTTCTTGTAATGTAGATACTATCATTTCTATCATATTCATCAAGAAGTTCAGGATAATGCGTAGAGAATATCAGGACCGCGCCGTGCTTATTGAGCTTTCCATCCATAAAAAATCTCATAAGCGTTGCTACTATTTCCTTATTAAAATGGTTTTCAATCTCGTCTACGACCATGTACCCGCCTTGCCTTAATACTTCCATTGCTTTTGTAAAGACAATTATTCCTTTAATAGTTCCAGATGAAAGATAATTCTCAAGTTCTCTGGAATTATTGAGCAATATCTCATTCTGATTTTTAAATTTCAAATGAATCAGTTCTTTTCCATTTTGAGCTTCGAACGACAACTGCTCTACAGTTGGATCCAGGAATGCAATCACCGGAACAGGAATTGTTTCAGATGCAGGCAACACATTCACATTTGTAAATGAAAGCATATCTTCTATAAACATCTGATCCTTATTCTTCTTATTTAAAGCAATGATGATACTCACATCATCAGAAAGGAATTCCTCATCATCATGCCTTGTGGCAATCACCATGGAATCATCAAATTCTTGCATTGCTTTTCTTGTTTTGATAAGTTCAACCTGCTTCTTCCACAGTTTCTCATCAGTTATAATATATCTTCCATCCTTACAACTGATTGATGTCGTCAGTTTATATAAGCATTTCTGAGAGTAAAAACATATTGTAATCACTGCATCACGCGTCTTTCCCAGAATGTCCTTAACCTCAATATGATTAATGGGCTCATTGTTTACAATACCAAGCGCTAAAAGAATCAGCTTCAAAACAGATGTCTTACCTGATGCATTAATTCCTATAATAGCCTCAGTAGGATTAAGGTAAACATTGCTAAATAAGTTATGCAAAACCATCTTATCGTCTTCAGTTACTCTCTGGGTAGCTGTAAAACCTATTTCTATCCCGTTTTTAAATAAAGGAAGACCTTCTGCTTTTATGCTTATTATTTTCATAGCCAATCACTCCCGAAATTTATTCTCGTTTTTTACGTTAATAATTTCTTTATAGCTATATTATATTGGTCATCAAGGAAATTATCAACATGAATCTCGTTAATAATTTTCATGGAGGGTTGCATTTGACCTGCATTTGACCTGCATATTACAGTATATGAGCCGAGCGGCTTTATTTACCATATGACCAGTAAAATCTTAGCCGCTCGGCTTATTTTTATACTTGCGCTATTATCATTGGCTTATATAATCCTTCATATTCCGTTCGAAAACCTTATAATTCCTATCATCATTCGGGCTGCAATATACTGCAAACTCTATGTTTTTAAAAGACTGAAGATAGTTTTTGATTACATTCTTTGCTGCCAATGCAACAACTTCCGGTTTATTCTGAAAAGCTCCACAACCAAATGCTCCAAGGATTACTGTTTCAACACCATTTGCGGCAGCAACATCCAATATGCGAGTAAGTCTCTGTTCATGTATCTGCAATAATTCTTTATCGCTTACCTTAACAGGCCTGGATCCATCTCCGCTGTTATACTGATTTGCAGGCACTGGTCGTAGATTCGGCGCTGCACATGTAATCACATCTACATCATACCAACACTTTTCATCCATTGTTACTGGATTGGCCGTATCAGACTTGAACACGGTAACCCCCGGTGTATAAATAACATCATTATTATGGATTGGGTTCTTCTCTGCCCTATGTGGATAGTAGAACCCTTCCATCATTTCCTTTCTATTCAGGCAAAAGTACAGTGTAGAACATCTGCAGAGGCATTCTTCCTGCGCGCTTGAGCCTTTTACCACGCCACCGCATGGATTAGTTGCAGATGCAAAGTTATGAACCGCTATTTTTGTTCCTTTATAATCAGCTGCAGCCTGAAATGTTCTCTTTTTAGAGACAACAACCTTTGCCGGAGTATCATAATGGTTCAACCCTTCTTTGGAAACTTCTACATCTGTTAATATTAACTGCTGCTCCTTAACAGACATAGCTATAGAATCAGAAAGCTTTTTATTCTGATGGCACAGCCTATCCGTATCTTCAAATATCAGCACATTTTCATTTCTTCCCATAATTATCCCCTTTTCATTATTTCCAATCTCAACTTTGTCTCTTAAAGAGATAAAGAACCTATCACCTCAACCGGCACTTCCGCTGACCCTTCACCGGATTATATCTTTTGATACATATGAAGGGCTATTCCTAGAATTCCTTCCATTTAGCAGATAAGTTCTGCATAGCCTCCTGTTTTTTACTACCTGTTGCTTCAGCATACACATCCATAGTCGTACGGAAACTCTTATGTCCCATCACCGACTGGATAACTTTAATGTTTGTCTCATTTTCACAGAATCTTGTACAAAAAGTATGTCTCAAATAGTGGACTGAAAAATTTGGCAACAATAAAGGTTCTCTCTTTTCCCTTGCAGCCTTTTCTTCTTCCTGCACATTATAAGAAGCAACAATCCTCTTAATTGCTGCATTAAGGTTCTGTTCATTCAGAACGCTTCCATTGGCATTTTTGAAAATAAATCCTCTCATGCCTTCTATCACTGTCTCATTGAATCCCGTGACAAGTTGCTCCTCATACACCAGCTTGAATGCCTCATATACTTGATCCATCATAGGTATAACTCTCTTTCCCGCTTCTGTTTTTGGAAGAGATACCCCAAGTCTTCTATCAGGCTCATCGCGAAGCCTCTTGACTCTAACCAAGCTATGGTTGATGTCAATCGTCCGTTTTTTCATATCGATGTCTTGCCAGCGAAGGCCGATAAATTCGCAACATCTGCACCCAGTACCCAAAAGTACCATGAAGACCGGCCACCAATGACCAAAAATTTCATGACCATTTATATAATCCATAAATGCCTTCTGCTGCTCTATTGTAAGTGCTTTTCTTATTCCTGTATTTTTTCCAAAGTCATTGGAAAGCTCTCCTAACACTCCATGACAAGGATTCTTTCTGATTACATCATCCCTAACTGCCATCTCAAATGTAGGATGTAAACAACTGTGGATTGTCCCTACTGTATTTGGCTTAATACCATCTTCTGTAACTAACTGATGATAAAAAAGCTTTACATCTGAAAACTTAACGCTTCCTATCACCCTCTCACCAAAGCCATGCCTTACATGCTTGTTATACATCAACTCATAGTTCGCTCTGGTTGTCCTTCTCAGATTGGTTTTTACAGCCATACATCTATCAAACACTTCATTGACCGTTATATGCCCTGCCACATAATTGTCTATCCCCTCCAACTGATCCCTCTTAATCTCTTCCTCACGTTCCCTGAGTTTTGCTAGATCTTTAGCATAGATATATCTTCGCGTTCCCCTTGAATCTAAATAAGTATATTGATATCGCTTATCATTCGCCCTATATCCTTCACCTTTTCTTAAGACTCTGCCTTTATTATCCTTTCTGGACTTTTCCATCTGTTTGCCACCTTCTTATATCAAGGAAGAGACCTTTGCCTTGGTTATCCTTTGGAATAAACCATCTCTATTCCTTCCATGATAATCTGTGTCATCGTCTTGGAATGCTGTTCTGAGTATTCTTTCAGTCTTGAATAATTATTTGAAGTTAATCTTATTGTGACCGGGCTGCGCTTCGGATTCTCCTCTGCTGGTCGTCCAACTTTACGTTTATTCTCGGCCAAAATCACTACCTCCTTGCAACTGCTGAATATTATGTATTGCACATTTTCGAGAGGTCTCTTAACATCATTCAATAATTCTGCAGGTTTCAAGGTACTTATCAACTAACCTAGTGTTTACCAGAACCATCTTCCCAACCTTATATTTCGCTTTGGAATCAGCTGCAAGTTTCTCGAATGATTTCTGACACATGTCATAAAGCTCTGCACCTGTATCATAACGAACAAACTTCCTGTCTTTAGCCTCTATAATTACGAAATTCCCTATTGTTTCCATTATTTAAAGTGCCCCCTTCCTTATTACCACTCTCAACTTTGTCTCTTCAAGAGATAAAGTTGAGATCACTTCGCTTTAACTGGCTCTTCTGTTGGCAATTTCTCAGAGTGCATTTTCATATCTTCTCTTATCATAAAATACACATCAAAGAGCCACATGCACCCAGTTAATCCAGTTCCTCTTCCAACAAGCTCGCAGGTTCTCCTTTAACTCGTTCTACAAACCTTACTTCTTCCGGGGTTAGGGCAGAAGCATCAAATGTCTCTTCTCTTTTTTTCTGCATCATCCTGAACCACAGTGTACTCGTGATCGGGCAATCGCCACATGTTCTTTGACTCAACACTCCAAAGACGCCTATATGAGGCGGATAATCCCATCCATTATTAAATGCCTGCTCCGCAGTAATATACTCTTTCTTTCCACAAACTTCACAGTAGTGCCAGAATGGTCTGGTATTCATAGATTCAAGAAGCTGCTTTTCTTGTTCTTTTCTTTCTATTACTTCATGAAAGCTTTCTGCTTCCTCCTGCAGCTCCTTTCTGGCCACATCTACAATTTCCGGTCTGGGCTCATCCATTCTTTTTTGGCATCCAGAGTCAGTAACTTCATAAATAGCGTCAAAACCTTCACTAGGATTAGGAAATTCAATATTCTCAGCCATACTCTTGAAATAAGCTAAATCATCAGTAAACTCACGCTTTTTTATATTTGATTTCCACCTGGCATCCCCAGGAGACATAACATAAACATCAATCTTTACATCTCCGTTTTTCCTGATCTCGTCAATGTATGATATACGCCTTTTGGCTTTAAAGAATGTATTTTCAATCACAATATCTTTTCCCGTTTTAACTGTCTTTATAACATCCTTAATAAGCCTGTCATTTGCTATTATCAGGCATCTCTTCTGTTCTTCTATAGGAATAGAATCTCCATAACCCTCTTCATCATAAACCTGAATTTGATAGTCATAGGCATTAAGTATAGTTACATCCTTATTATTAAAATATTCCTTTATAAAGTACGTTTTGCCGGATGCCGTGGCACCCATAACAAAAGAAACCCTGCTCATTAATACCTCCCGTTTTCAAATGTATCCAAACCCTTTCAACGTGCGTAAATAACAGGTCATATTGGGATGCTTACCCCTGTTATCAAAAATAGGATCATCAAAACCTTCTTTTACTCTCATGATGGCTGCAGCCACTCCAGCGCTTCTTGATATTCCGCCATCACAATGTACAATTATTAGCTCTGTCTCGTTATAATGCTGATTTACAAAATCAGCTATCTTTTCTCCGTCTTCATAAGACATGCAATACTCTGGCGTTTGTTCAAATTCACAATCATCAAAAGACAAAGACAGAATATGTTTCACATTGTTTTTATCATTCATAGGCAAGGACGGCAGTTCTCTATCCCATGAAGACTTAATTGAAATAATAATGGATGAACGTTCATGTTTTTGATGGCAATACCTTTCGCAACAATGCCTGCTCATGACCTTATACCTATTCTTCCGTTTATAATCCATTCGTATCGGCATAATCGTTCTCCCAAACAAAGAATTTCTTGTTTAATGTCATTGTCCTTTGCCTAAATTAATTACTCCTGCCGGGTATAGATCACCATCAGGAAGTATCGGCTTTTTCTCTTCAACATTTTCTTCTGCCACTTCTTTCCTATCACCTGGCTCCAACCGGATTGTCCCAACATTAGTACTGGCATAAAGAACTACATCGCCGATATTTTCAATAAAAAGTGGATGTCCACCCGTTCTCAAAGCATAAAATTCTATATTTTGAAAATGAGGGAAGTATCTCAAATCAATACTTTGATCTTTTGTTCCAACAAGAAAGCTGTCCTGGAAAGTGCCTACATGCGGCCAGCCTATGTATTCTAACGGTTCACTTGTCTCCGAGTCCAAAGGCACATAATAAAGCGAGTGAAAATAGTATTCGCTGAAGTTTGACAACACAAGAAGGACATTCCCAGGGTCAATAGTGGGATAATCTATAGCATTCTGATATCTCTCCTTTATTCTTTCATATTCTGGAATAATATCCGAAAACTCTTCCTGCTTCTCGAAATCGCAGTATGAAAGCGGGCAATGATACACACTGTTTCTAGTTGTAACAACTAATTCTTCTGCAGCTTCATCAACATGAACTGCCCTTACTTCTGACGAGTGCATGTCTATAGCATCTGGAATTCTCTTGTGGCCAGTTACTATACCATGAGCTATACGGTACGTGTTTCCATCACCGTATTCATGCTCGTCAATATGCCAATAATGCAACTGGAGCCTTCGGCCATCACTGTTGGAAACCAGATTCATAATGTACGATTCAATAATGTCCCTGCCCAAATCTTCAAACGAGATGTCTTTCAAGGGATTATTGTTTATTCCCATCTCAATCTTTTTGTCGTCATAAGAAAAATACAGCTTTGTAACAAATCCAAAATCTCTAATAACTCCGTGAACGTCATATTTTTCTGAATAAACCGGTACCTCATTTCTGATCAATGTATCTGACATTACCTCACCTCCGGTATTACGTATCCATGTATAGGAACATGAAAGGTATTACGCAATCTCAGATTACACAATCTGATGCCATATTACCTGATATAACAATGATATGCTCAAAAGAAGACTGTGTCATTGAACTTGTCGTTCAATTAATCAGTAAAGGCCGGCACAAAGCCAGCCTTTACCAGTTTCATATTATGAACATGTAAGTCCGCTGGAGCATTACAACCCCAACATGCCATTCAGATCCTGTCCAACCTCCTGCTTCTTTTCATCACTATAATCCGCGTAAATGTCCATAGTGGTAGAAAAATCAGAATGCCCCATGACACTCTGAATAAACTTCGGATTTACTCCTGCTTCACAGAGCCTGGTGCAAAAAGTATGTCTAAGTACATGGGCTGTAAAATGTGGAAGTAAAAAAGGCTCTCGTCCTTCCGCCTCAGCCTCAGCAGTTTCTTTAGCATTGTAAGACTTGATTATCTTGGCAATTGCCTTATTTACCGCACTGGGAGTAACCATCGTATGCTCAGTTGTCGAAAAAACAAAGTCTTTGTATCCACAGATTTCCTCTTCGCAAAAACCAATGCATTTCTGGAACTGATACTCAAGTAGAAAAGCGTCGAATACTTCCTGTACCATAGGAATAGAACGGTTACCTGCCTCTGACTTTGTACTTGTGATGCGGCGCTCGCAATGACCATTCTCATCAGGCCTATTATTAAACTCATGATCGACATAAATCATGCGATTTTTGAAGTCTAAATTGCCCCAATTAATCGATACGCATTCACCAATACGCATCCCAGTACCCAGTAGTACTGTAATAATTGGTACCCAGCCTTCAAATTCATGGTTCTCCCTAAGATGTTTCATGAAGGCTTTCTGTTGGTTTACGCTAAGGGCTATACGTTTTTCTTTATCAGCTTTTGTACCTTTTACATCTTTCTTCAGATCAGCCATGATGTCATCTGTAGGATTATTTCTAATAAGTCCATCCCTCACCGCCATTCTAAACGCTGGGTGCAAAAGAGTATGAACTCTGTCCACAGTTGATATTTTTAGTTGCTTTTCATCCAGCAGAGAATAATAGAAGCTCTTCACATCAGTGTATTTGACATTGACTATTTTCCTGGTTCCGAAGGTACTTCCCTTAATGTAGGTATTGAAAGTCTTGACGTATCCGCCCTTAGTCGTAAGCCTAAGATTACGTTTCTGATTCAAATAGTTCTCAACCATATGATTGACTTCTATTGTTGCTGCCATGCACGGATCAAGACCATCAAAATAATCTCTCTGGATATTCTTTTGCTTTTGGCGTAACTCAACCAAAGACTTGGCATAAACAAAATGTCTTTTCCCAAGCCTGTCTACATATGCGTAAACATATCGTCCATCCGCACGTTGGTACTCACCCTTTTGCAATGCGTACCCTTTTTTGTCTTTTCTTGATGCCATGTTTCCTCCTTCAAAGATGAGGAATGGCCGGTTCATAAGCAAATTATAACCGTGCCATTACTTGCATTCAACAGTTCTTTTTCGGTCCTTCACTCTGAAAGGCCGATGTATTCTGGCGTTTACCACCCTATTTCATCAATTTCATCTGATTACTTTTTTGGGCCTTCTAAAGTTCTCCAAGAATTCATCAACAATCTGAGTGTTAACAAGACAGCACCCTCTGTACTGATATACTGCCCCTGCCTCATCAGCCAGATCCCGAAAGGTTTGTTTGCCCATTGAATATAGTTTCTGACCTTCCTTGTACCTGACAAATTTTTTCTGACCTGATTCAATAAGTTCCTCTAACTCTGGTATTTCTTTTCTTGCTCTTGGCATAAAGTATTCCTCCTATGCTATTTTTCCTTCAAGATAACTAACCATCTGGCTTTTAATCTTCATCTTTGTTCTGTGGACCATCTGCACAGCAGTATCAACCTCCACCCCGAGTTCATTTGCCATGTCTATATACCCTTTGTTGCCCTTAAGATACGGAACAAAATATGATTTTTCCTTGTCGCTCAACCTTGAAAGCTGCTTATTGAAAAGAAAATAATGTCTTCTCATATCATCCAGAAGATATGCTTCCTTAATAAATTCGTTTCTTCTGCTGCTTTCTTCCAGAACGCCACCAGAAAAATCACATTCAATTATTGCCCGTCTGATTTCATCCTCTCCTGCTACTGTATTACCAGTCGGATCAGAGTGTCCTGACGTCTGAACCCTAACCCCCAATGCAAGCTTCTCAGCTCTTCTTGCGTTAATCTTCTCATCCTCGATCAGAAAAACGAGCCCATCTACACTGCTTTCAATGATTCCAATGAATACTGCATAATGACTGCATATAATATCCACCCTTCCGGAAGCATCCGCTTTCGCATATCTGTTCACAATACTATCCCCATACGACTTGATCATACATCCTCCCTTACATGTAAAATCTATGCATAGACCCAAAAAACATACAAGGGGATGTCTCCCCTTGTGTGCTTTACAGGATCCATGTAGTTTAATTGCATTTACACCGTAACATGTCTCCAAATGTTAGCCACCGCAAAAGCATCTGTGCATTTTTAGCTGCGATCCAGAATTTTTCTTCTTCAGTTACCGCATCATCAATTTCCTTCAACAACCTCTGCAGCTCCGTTTCTAAACAATCGTTAGGAATAAATACTCTTGGTGCAGCATTTTCTTCAACAAACAGTTCAAATCTAGTATCATCTGCCAAGTATCTATCCAAGCATACTCCATATTCATAATGAAGCCTCGCATATTTAATAGCGGATGCAGCCGGTGGTTGATATTTAATGTTTTTTACATATGTCTTTTCTGTTACAAAAAAACACTTAGCCATCGCATCATCTGAAGCATTCGCATGTTCCTGAATTTTCCTGTTATAATGCATTAGTCTTTCTAAACGTGCCTTATCAAATCCTGGTAAATCGTTATATGTTTTGTCCATATCGTTCTCCCTATTTCTATACTTTAATTGCTAAATATCAAAATGAAAATTCCCCAGTTTTTATGGTTTACCGTGATTTTTATGGTGGTGCTCTCGGCCATCGACTATAATTCATAAAAATGTACATACAAAAAAGGAGCCTTGGCCATAGTCGTGCCAGACTCCCCACTATCCACGTTATGAAATTAGTATTTTTACTACCAATCATTAGTACATTGATAGCTAAAACACTTACGCCTAATACAATCCTGCCATTTTTAACTCCTCGACCTCTTTAATGGGACATTGCTTCCACTTTACATCTTCATCCTAGATCCTATGCTGTCCGATAAAAATGCCAGCACAAAAAGAAGACACTGCCTATGTCAAATAATGCAGTGTCTTTGTATCTTTGTATCTTATTCACTTCTTTAATCCCGGATTAGGCTTCAAAAGCCATACGAGATTTCCAAGAATATCATTAGTAAACAACAGAATTTTCAGAATACTCTTTGATAAGCTTTTCAACATTGGATGGCACTAATAATGCCATAATATCGGAGGCATCTTTATCATTTCCGATAGCCTTAAAGCCAGCCCATGCATATGGCGAATCCTTTATAGCCATGGCTACTGCCTTCCTGTCGC
>JAEEGG010021665.1_pt1 | contig 12738 bp, 12 predicted proteins | sample 9134161 | NCBI WGS metagenome assembly JAEEGG01 (sample SAMN16246543, study PRJNA631951) | gut metagenome | biome: gut microbiome; feature: rumen; material: CR-attached | host: Bos | place: Iran: Karaj | collected 2018-10
ATTGTTAATCCTTCTTTAACATCGTCTCCCGTTAAAGGTTCATCTTTATCTTTAATAATTCCAGCTTTTTTAGCATAATTATTAATAACTCTAGTTAAGGCACGTCTAACTCCTTCTTCATGTGTTCCACCATCATGGGTATTAATATTATTAACAAATGAGTAAATATTCTCATTATATGCATCTGTATATTGCATAGCTACTTCAAAGAATACACCTTCATCTTCACCTTCAAAGTGAATAATATCTTCATGAATAGGGTTTTTACCTTTATTTATGAACTTAACATATTCTTTAATACCACCTTCATAACAGAAAGTATCTCCTTGAGTATCTTCTTCATCACGATCATCTCTTAAAGTAATAGTTAAACCTTTATTTAAGAAAGCTAACTCCCTTACTCTTGTCTTTAATGTTGGATAATCATATACAATAGTATCAAAAATATCAGGATCTGGTTTAAATGTTACCATTGTTCCTGTTCTATTCTTTTCACAAGAATCTACTACTTTTAGTGGTTCTACAGCGTGTCCACCATTTTCAAAACGAATAAAGTATACTTTTTCATCTTTAAATACTTTAACTTCTACCCATTTTGATAAGGCATTAACTACTGATGCACCAACACCATGTAATCCACCAGATACTTTGTATCCGCCGCCTCCAAATTTACCACCAGCATGTAATACTGTATAAACGGTTTCTACCGTTGATTTACCTGTTTTTGGGTGAATATCTACTGGTATACCACGACCATCATCACGTACTGTTACTGAATTATCTTTATTAACTATAACTTCAATATGTGTACAATATCCTGCTAAAGCTTCGTCTATACTATTATCAACAATCTCCCAAACAAGATGATGAAGTCCTTTAACATCAGTTGTTCCAATATACATACCAGGTCTTTTACGTACTGCCTCTAATCCTTCTAGGACTTGAATGGCAGACGAATCATAATTTTCTGTTACTTTCTCTTCTTCCATCTTTAACCTTTCCCTTCTTTGTAATTTTCTTATTGCTTATATTATATATAACGGCATTATCTAATAATTTCTTAGAAATATCGTTTATATCTGTAGTTGTAATTATAGTTTGTATATCCTTCTTTAAAAAATTAATAATTTTATTACGTTTCTTGATATCAATTTCACTAAATATATCATCTAATAATAATACTGGGTAACTACCTATAATCTTTTTATAATAAGATAATTCACTTATTTTAAACGCAATTATAGCCATTCTTTGTTGTCCTTGTGATGAATATACTTTCATATCTACATTATCTAAATAGAAAGTAAAATCATCTCGATGAGGCCCAATTAAAGAAATACCTTGCATCATTTCTTGATTTAGATGTTTCTTTAACTTTTTTAAATATGTTTCTTTAATTTTTTCCTTATCATAACTATCTAATCCCAAGGTATTATCATATTTAATAGTTAATCCATCTAAACCTGTTATTTTTTTATAAATATCAGCTATATTCTTATTTATTTCTTCAATAAATTTAAAGCGATATTCATAAATCTTGTCAGCCTTCTCAATCATTTTTTCATTAATTACATCAAGATATCTAAAATCACTATTATTATTAATATATAGTTTCTTTAAATAATCATTTCTTATCTTAATAATCTTATTGTATTCATTAAGATATGTAATGTAATTATTATATAATTGGCTAATATCAATATTTAGTAAATTACGTCTTACACTTGGTGAACCTTTAATTATATCTAAATCTGTAGGAACAAAAGATATTACACAAAAGTTTGAGATATAATCTTTTATTTTATGAATTTCTTTATTATTAATAAAAACCCTTTTCTTATAAGGAGTAATATCTACTCTTAATTTTTTAATAAGATCATTATCAATAATCTTTCCTTCAAGAGATAAACTTTCTTTCTCAAACTTAATCATATCTGAGTCATAACCATCTCTATTGGATTTAGATAATGATAAAACATATATACTTTCTAATATATTTGTCTTTCCTTGTCCATTGTTTCCCACAATTATGTTGATATTAGGATTAAAATCTAATTCTAACTCATCATAATTTCTAAAATTAGTTAGTTTTATATGCTCTATTTTCAAAATTCACCTCAAAAAACCTCTAAATTTTGATTTTTAACAAATTAGGTATACCTATACCTACTAATACATTATATCACTAATAAAGCATTTTTTAAACTAAATTTAACAATTATTAACAAAAAAGGAAGTGTTAGAAGTTGATTCTTCTTCTAATTAAACTTCCTAATCTGTTAGCTCTTAAAATTTGGTTCTCAAAAGATGATAAAGACATCTTAACAATTAACTCTTTTCCAGATACAAAAGTTACCTTGGTAAAACCTTCACATCTTTCATATTTCTCTACATTATTTAAGGAAAACCATACACAATTTGGTGAAGATGGTGATTCAGTAGGAAAGAAAATAATATCATTACTTTCTTCAACTACAATAGGTAGTTTATAATTACTTCCCATAATATTCTTTGATCCTTTCATCCTTCCTTCACAAGAACTTCCATAGTACTGACAACTATCTTCCATTACTTCATAACAATTCTTATCAACATAATATTCATCTTCACCTTCAATGATTTTTGTTACATTATCGTTTACTCCTATAACTGCGCAAGTATCTTTATTAATTTCATAAGATTCCATAATAACCTCCCTTCTATCCAATTATCTCTGGACAAAGGGGTATAATACTTATTATCTTTTTCAAATTTTTTCCTTTTTTCGGAAAATATCTAAAAAAAATAAAAAATGTTACTTTTGGTAACACTTTTTTCACTTTTTAATATGTTCTTATAGGTAAAACTAATTGAGTTAGTCTTTCATCATCTTTATCTTTAATAATTATTGGACTTATCTCTCCAACAAAGCTAATTGTTGCTTCTAATCCATTTAAAGATCTTAAAGCTTCCATCATGTATTTTGCACTGAAGGAAATCTTAATTTCTTCATTGTTTTCTTTCTTAATTGGCATCTTTTCTTCAATTCGTCCTATTTCTACATTACTAGATCTCATAATTAAAGTATCATTTTCTGTTTCTAAAGTAACAATATTCTTTTCTTTATCACTTGTTAAAGTACTAACACGATCTATTACATTATATAAATCGTTAATATTTGCTGTTATCTTTAACATACTTTCGTTTGGTAATAAATTTGCAGTATTAGGATAACTACCATTAATTAATCTACTTTGGAATAATAGATTCTTAGTCTTAAATAATACTTTGTTATTAAAGATATGTAGTTCTACTTCATCTTCATCTATTATTTTAGAGAATTCTACTATATTCTTACCTGGAATAATAATGTTATAAGACTCATCAGCAGGTTCATTAATTTTTAATACTTTTCTTGCTAAACGATAAGAATCTGTAGCATTACATTCTAGTTCATCTACTGTTATCTTTATATTAATACCTGTTAATTGAGGTCTTGATTCATCACTTGATACAGCAAATGCCGTTTGTGAAATCATTTCTTTAAAATCTTTTCCATCTATTTTAATAGGATTCTTACTTTCTTCTAAAGATATATTAGGATATTCTTTCTTATTAATACCATTTAAATTATATTCACTTGTTTCTGTTGATATTGTAAGTTTACTATCATCAAATACTTCTAAGTTAATTTTTTCGTTAGGTATCTTTCTTATTATATCTAATATATATTTACCTTGAATAATGATACTACCTTCTTCATCTATTTCCATATTATCTTTATCTTTTGGAATAAAGTTTTCTATTGTAATATCATTATCACTTGCAGTTAATGTTAATCCTTTCTTATTAAGATCAAATTTAATACCTGCTAAAGCAGGAACTAAGTTCTTAGCTGATAAAGCTTTACTAACTTTATTTAATCCTTCTAATAATATTTCTTTTTTAATTATTATTTTCATTTGTTTTACCTTCTTTCTTTTATTTATTTTTATATAATAATATTAATAATGATGTTGATAAGTGTGGATAACTTATTGCTTTATTATTATTACTCTATTTAAGAGTATTTTTTTAGTGTTGATAATCTGTTATTAACTTTTTAGTTATCAACATTATATTAAAGATTCTCTTATTTTATCAATCTCATTCTTTAATTCTTGCTTTGTTTCTAAATCTTCAGTTATCTTTTCACAAGCGTGAATTACTGTTGTATGATCTCTACCACCAAACTCTAATCCTATACGTGCTAACGGTTCATTTAACATATCTCTTGCTAAATACATCGCAATCTGTCTTGCATAAGCAATAATAGCACTTCTTTTTTTACTTTTTAAGTCATCGACAGATATTTGATAGTTATCAGCAACAACTTTTTGAATTCTTAAGATATTTGTTTGTTCACTAGTTCCTTTATTAATTAAATCTTTAAGGGCTTCAACAGCATCTTTAAGAGTAATATCATTTATCCCCCACATTGTTGAATAAGCCATTAATCTATTTAATGAGTTTTCAAGGATTCTTACATCACCACTTGCAATATTTGTTGCAATATAATCAATAACTTCTTCAGGGATATCTTTAAGTGATTGAAACTTATTGTTTATCTTTTTCTTTAAGATATTCTTTCTTAATTCAAGTTCTGGTGGATGAATATCAGCAGTTAATCCCCAATTAAATCTTGTTTTTAATCTTTCCTCCATTTGTTTCATATCATTTGGAGAACGATCACTTGATAACACTATTTGTTTATTATTATCATGTAAATCATTAAAAGTGTGGAAAAATTCCATTTGTGTTTTCTGACCTGATGAAATACATTGAATATCATCTATTATTAATACATCTATATTATGATACTTATTTTTGAAGAACTCTGCATATTCATAATTTGATTCTTCATCTTTTTGTTTACCTAACTTAGAGAATTCATCCATAAATTGTTGACTAGTAACATATAATACTCTTTTATCACTATTATCTTCTATATAATTACCAATAGCATGCATTAAATGAGTTTTACCTAATCCACTAGGTCCATATATAAATAAAGGATTATATGTTTTACCAGGATCTTCAGCAACAGCTAAAGCAGCGTGCTGAGCAAGTCTATTACTATTTCCAACAACAAAGGAATCAAAAGTTAATTCTTTATTTAGATTTGATTTATGTTTATAAGTAGGTTTGTCTTCTTTTATAACTTCAGCAATAGGAAGATTTGTTTGAACAACATTATCATCCTCTTTAATATCATCTTCATTTTTGAAGATTAAATCATAATTCATATTAGTTATAGTTTGCAAGTTTGATTGAATAAAATCATAATACTTATCTCTTAAATGATTCTTTTGTATTTCATTCTTTACTAATATAATAGCTTGACCGTTTTCTAACTTATGTAATTTTGTTGTTTGAAACCAAGTAGTATACATTATAGAATTAACCGAAGTTTTAATATTGTTGAGAAGCTTTTCCCATACAAGATCGTTGTTCAACATTATCACCTCCCTATAGTTACTTTTGTTACTTTCATTTTAACTTTTTTTAAAGAAAAATGAAATAGTTTTTTGTAAAGTTTAATTATTAATTTTTCTAATAATAACAACAAAATCTAACAGTTTGAAATGTGGAAAACTAGGTGAATAATTAAAAGAATAAAAAACATTATTTTAGTTATTAACAAGTTATCCACATAGTTATCAACATATAATTATGATATATAATAACAAATATAATAGTTTTCCACTTATTAACAATTTTTATATTAACATTGTTAATTAAGTTATCAACATCAATGTGGAAATGTTGATAACTCACCAATTAATGTTTTATATTATTACTCAAAAAAATTAAAAAATAAATAATGATTGACAAAAATAAATAAACTTTATTATAATAATGTAGATTTCAATTTTTGGAGGTGAAAGGAATGAAAAGAACATATCAACCAAATAACAGAAATAGAGCTAAAAAACATGGTTTCTTTGCTCGTATGAAAAGTTCAGTTATTAATAAAAGAAGAAAAAAAGGACGTAAGGAATTAATAAGAAAATAAACACTTTTTTGTAGTGTTTTTTTTATTTTAAAAAATATATAATATAAATATAGGAAAGGAGTTTTTATGAAAAAGATTAATATTGTTAAAAAGAATTTAGACTTTAAAAAGATAATTGATATGAACAATTGTGTTAAAAATAGAGTTTTTCTTATTCATTATGGATCTAATAATTTAGAATATTATCGTTTTGGTATATCAGTTAGTAAAAAGATTGGTAAAGCAGTAACTAGAAACTATTATAAAAGAGTTATTAGAAATATTGTCGATAATCATAAAAAACTCTATTCAAAAGGAAAAGATTATATTATAATATTGAGGAAAGCGTGCTTAGAGATGAATTATAGTGAACTAGAAGAATCTTTTTTGCAGCTAATAAATATAATAGAAAAGGAAAGTGAAAATGAGAAATAGTATTAAAAAAACAGTTCTATTAGGTTTAGTATTATTTGCTTTAACAGGATGTACTACTTATTTAAAAGATTCTGATAATAAGAGTGTTATTAATCCTAAGACAGGACAAAGTTTAACTGAGAATATTCTTTGTAGACCTACTGATGAAGAAACAATTAAGTTATACTTAGAAAATGGTATTGATTTATCTACATTACCTTACTGTGTATGTGATGATGAATATGTAACTAATGATAGTAAGTATAAATTACCTGAAAAGATAGAAGAAAACAAAGAAGAAGTAAAAGAAGATACTAAGAAAGAGGAAAAAAAGGAAGAAGTAAAAGTTCCTACTCCATCTGAAACTAGTGAAGAAACTAAAGAAGAAGAAAAGACTCAATGTAAGGCCTTCAAAGTAACAAGTGGTGGTTATGAAGGATTATGGACTTCTATATTTGTAAAACCACTTGCATGGTTAATATTATTCTTTGGTAAGTACTTATCTAACTTTGGTTTAGGTTTAATTGCTGTAACTTTATTAATTAGATTAGTTTTATATCCATTAACTAGAAAAACAGCAATGCAATCAGAAGTAATGAAGAATATTCAACCAGAACTAGATAGACTAGAAAAGAAATATGAAAAGAAAGATCAAAATGATCGACAAGTAATGATGGCTAAGAGTCAAGAGATGATGGCTATTTATAAAAAGAATAACTTTAATCCAATGACTGGATGCTTAACTTCATTAATTCAATTACCTATCTTTATTGCTTTCTTAGAGGCAATCAATAGAATTCCTGCTTTATTTGAAGAGAAATTCTTAGGATTACATTTAGGAACTAGTCCAAGTGTAGGTATTGGTAATGGTAATTGGTTATATGTAATTGTAATCATAGTAGTTGGTGTAACAACATTCTTCTCATTCAAGAATACAGCTTCTGCTGGTAATGAAGCTACACAAAAACAAACTAAAACAATGATGAATGTATTCTTAGTAATGATTGTTGTAATGTCAGTATTTATGACAACAGCATTAGGATTATATTGGTCAGTATCTAACCTATTTACTATGGGTCAAAATTATTTAGTTAAAAGGAGAGCACAAGATGTTAAATAAGAAAACATATACTGCTAAAACTTATGATGAAGCAGTTAATCAAGCTTTAGCAGATTTAATGGATGTACAAGAAAATTTATTTATTAAAGAAGTAGAAAGTACTAAAGGATTATTCAGTAAGAAAAGTGTTATTGAAGTAGTTAGAAAAGATGATGTACTAGAATATATCAAAGAAATGATTAAAGATATATGTAATTACATGGGTCTAACTGTTCAAATGGAAATTAAGAAACGTGAAGAAAGTGTTAATATTTCTATTTATTCAGAAAATAACTCAATTCTAATTGGTAAGAATGCAAGAACATTAAATGCATTAACAACTATTATTAAACAAGCAGTTCATAATGCTGTTGGTGAAAATTATAAGTTTGTTATTGATGTATCAGACTATAAAGAAAAACAACATTATTTCTTAGAAAAAGCTGCTAAGAAAGCAGCTAAAGAAGTTCAAAAGACTAAGATACCTGTTAAATTAGATCCAATGAACTCTTATGAAAGAAGATTAGTTCATAATGCATTATCAGGATTTAGAGGTATTTATACTGAATCTGAAGGTGAAGAACCACATAGATGTGTAGTAATTAAATATCAAGAACCTGAAAAGAAAGAAGAAGTTAAAGAAGAAATCGAAGAAACTACAGAAGAATAATCTGTAGTTTTTCTTTATTTTATGAGATAATTATGTTATAATACGTGAGATTGAAAGAGGGATTATTATGAGTGATACAATTTGTGCGATTAGTACATCACTAGGTGTTGGTGCAGTATCAATGATAAGAGTTAGTGGTAAAGAAGCTATCTCTATTGTTAGTAAATTATTTAATGGTGATGATTTAAATAATGTTGATACACATACTATTCACTATGGTTTTATTGTCGATAATAATGAAAAAATAGATGAAGTTTTAGTAACTGTTATGAAAGCTCCTAAGACTTTTACTCGAGAAGATGTTGTTGAAATAAATTGTCATGGTGGTATTGCAACTACTAATAAAGTACTTGAGTTATTACTACTAAATGGTTGTAGACAAGCTGAACCTGGGGAATTTACTAAAAGAGCTTTCTTAAATGGAAGAATTGACTTAATGGAAGCAGAAGCTGTAGCTGACTTAATTAATGGTAAAACAGAAGAAGCAAGACGTGTAGCAATCTCGCAAATGCAAGGATCAGGCTCTAAATTAATCTCTAAGTTACGTGAAGATTTAGTTGGTTTAATTAGTAATATTGAAGTTAATATTGATTATCCAGAATATCAAGATATATATGAAGTTACTGTTAAAGATATTAAAGATAAAATTAATTATTTTCATGACAGTTTAACTAATATTATTAATAATTATGAGAATGGAAGAATACTAACAGATGGTATTAAAACTGTTATAGTTGGTAGACCAAATGTTGGTAAAAGTAGTATTTTAAATAAACTTCTTGATTACAATAAAGCAATTGTTACCGATATCCCTGGTACAACAAGAGATATTGTAGAAGGAAGTATATCTTTTAATGGAATATTGTTAAATATTATTGATACCGCAGGTATTCGTGATACTGATGATGTAGTTGAAAAGATTGGTGTTGAAATTAGTTTATCTAAGATTAATGAAGCAGATTTAGTATTAGTTATTCTAAATAATAATGAAGAATTAAATGATGTTGATTTAGATATTCTTGATAAAACTAATGATAAAACAAGTATTATTGTTATTAATAAGAATGATTTAGATAGTAAGATTGATTTAACTAAGTTAGAAGGAAGAAATATTGTATATACTAATACTGTTACTTTAGAAGGCATTGATGCCCTAAAAGATAAGATCACAGAATTATTTAAATTAGAAGAAATTAAAAAACAAGATTATAACTATATAACAAATGTAAGACAAATCTCTAAGATTAAAGAATGTTTAAAAAGAATTGATGATATAAAAGAATCATTAAATATTGAAGTTCCTCTTGATATGATTGAAATAGATCTTCGTGATATATGGGATATCTTAGGTGAAATTATTGGTGAAAGTTATACCGAAGAATTATTAGATGAATTATTTAGTAAATTTTGTGTTGGTAAATAAATTATTATTGTATAATGATAATAAGAGGAAAAAATGAACGAAGAACACTTAAGAGAATTAGATAAAATGAGAGTTGAAATAAGAGTACCTGTTATTCTATATAGAGATTTATGGGCATATGCAATACTATATACTCAAAACTTCCTCGATAGAGAATTAGCTCGTGAATATTCTTATCAAATAGTAAAGGCAGCAATTCCTAAGGTAGAAAAGAAATACCTAGGGCTTCCCGATACACGTGATTATAATTATAGAAGATATAGTAGAGAACTAATTCAAGAAACTATGGAAGAATTAAACATTAAACAACCAGAAAAAATATTATAAGAGAACTAGAGTTCTCTTTTTTATTTACAATAAAAACCTTTTATTGTATAATCTCTAGTGATTAACGGATGTGATGTATATGAATTACGATGTTATAGTTGTTGGTGGTGGTCATGCAGGTTGTGAAGCTGCTTTAGCTTCTGCAAGACTTAATCACCCTACTCTTATGGTAACTAGTAATATTAAAAATATAGCGGATATGCCTTGTAATCCAAGTATTGGTGGACCTGCTAAAGGTATTTTAGTAAGAGAAATTGATGCATTGGGTGGTGAGATGGGACGTAATGCTGATAAAGGTCTTATACAACTTAAGATGCTAAATACAAAAAAAGGACCAGCTGTACAAGCTTTACGTGCTCAAGCAGATAAAATTACTTATCCACAAGAAATGTTGAAAACTCTTAAATTACAAGAGAATCTAGAGATAAAAGAAGCTTTTGTTGAAGATTTAATCGTAGAAGATAATAAAGTAATGGGTGTTATTCTTGATAATGGTGAAAAAATTAATAGTAAAGCTGTTATTTTAACAACAGGTACTTACTTAAAAGCAGATATTTTAGTAGGTTCTCAAAGAACACCAGGTGGACCTCATGGTGAAAAAGAAAGTAAGCATTTATCAGATAAACTTAAATCTTATGGCTTAACTATTCAAAGATTAAAGACTGGTACACCTCAAAGAATAGCCAAAGATTCTATTGATTATTCGAAGTTAGAGATTGAAAAAGGTGACGATATTGTTAGAACCTTCTCTTTTGATAACAAACCTTATTATGATATAGATAATCAAGAATTATGTTATTTAACTTATACAAACGATAAAACTCATCAAATAATTAAAGATAATCTAACAAAATCTAGTATGTATGGTGGTTATGTTCATGCAGTTGGACCTAGATACTGTCCTTCTATTGAAGATAAAGTAGTAAGATTTGCTGATAAAGAAAGACATCAATTGTTCTTAGAACCTGAAAGTAGATACTATGAAGATATTTATATTCAAGGTTTTTCAACAAGTATGCCTTATGATATTCAAGAATTAATGGTACATAGTTTAGTAGGACTTGAGAATGCTAAAATACTTAAATATGCCTATGCTATTGAGTATGATGCCATTGATCCATTAGAGATGAAAGCATCTCTAGAAAACAAGATACTAGAGAACTTATTCACTGCTGGTCAAATAAATGGTACTAGTGGTTATGAAGAAGCTGCTGCACAAGGTTTAATTGCTGGTATTAATGCTGTTCAAAAAATTGAAGGTAAAGAACCTTTGATCTTAGGTAGAGACGAAGCATATACTGGGGTATTAATTGATGACTTAGTAACTAAAGGTACTAAAGAACCTTATCGTATGCTAACTAGCCGTGCTGAATATCGTTTATTACTACGTCATGATAACGCAGATATTCGTTTAAGAAAATATGGTTATGAACTAGGATTAGTTGATAAAGAAAGATATAATAATTACTTAGATAAACTAAATAAAATCGATGAATTAACTAATTATTTAAAGACTCATAAGATAAATACTAATGAAAATGATTTAATTGATGAACTTAATACTTCCCCTATTCTAGATGGCATCACTTTATATCAATTATTAAAAAGACCTGAAGTATTAATAAAAGATCTAATTAAGATTGGTAAGATTGAAGATAATAAATATAGTGATGAAGTTTTAGAACAAGTTGAAATAAGTATTAAATACGAAGGATATATTAATAAAGCTAAAAAAGAAGTTAATCGTATGCATGAGTTAGAAGACGTTAAACTACCAGAGGATATAGATTATAATAAAGTACCTAATTTAGCTAGTGAAGCAAGACAAAAACTAGAACAAGTAAGACCTATATCAGTTGGTCAAGCAAGTCGTATTAGTGGTGTTAATCCTGCTGATATCTCAATTCTATTAATATATTTAAAAAAGGGTAATAAAAATGGATAAAGAAAGATTTATTGAAGAATTAAAGAAGATAGGTATTAATATTACAGATGATCAATTAAATAAGTTAGAAACATACTATAATGAATTAATTGAATATAATAAAAATGTTAATTTAACAAGAATTGTGGATAAAGATGAAGTATATCTTAAACACTTCTATGATTCATTAACATTGGTAAAAGCAATTGATTTAAATGAAAATCTAACACTCTGTGATGTAGGAACAGGAGCAGGTTTTCCAGGATTAGTTCTTGCAATAGTATTTCCTAACCTATCTATTACTTTAGTTGATGCTCTTCAAAAACGTATTACTTTCCTTGATTTAGTAATCAAAAAGCTAGGTTTAACTAATGTTAAAACAGTACATGCAAGGATTGAGGATTATGCTAAAGAAAATCGTGAAAAATATGACATAGTTACTTGTCGTGCAGTATCAAATCTTCGTATATTACTTGAAATATGTATTCCTTTAGTTAAAGTTAATGGATATTTTATCCCTATGAAAGGTGTTATTGATACTGAATTAGAAGAATCACTTGATAAATTTAAAAAACTAGATTGTGAATTAAGATCAATAGAAAGTTTTGAATTACCAATAGAAAATAGTAAAAGAAACTTATTGAAAATAAGAAAAATTAAAGAAACTAATCATAAATATCCAAGAAGATATGACTTAATAAAGAAAGATATATAAAAAAGAAATGGTTGAAAAACCATCTTTTTTATTATATTATTATAATAGGAAAAGAATAGAAAGAGGGATAATATATGGTAAATGAAAATGAAGTAATTACTATTAAATTAGATGACATCATACCTAATCGTTTTCAACCACGTGAAATGTTTG
>JAEEGG010021667.1_pt1 | contig 12737 bp, 9 predicted proteins | sample 9134161 | NCBI WGS metagenome assembly JAEEGG01 (sample SAMN16246543, study PRJNA631951) | gut metagenome | biome: gut microbiome; feature: rumen; material: CR-attached | host: Bos | place: Iran: Karaj | collected 2018-10
TTTGTATTGATACCAAAGGAGCATTTTCATGAATAACGTCAGAGATTTTGGGGCAAAAGGCGATGGAATCGCCAACGATACAGCCGCCATCCAACGTGCAATCGATGCAGGCGGAACTGTTTACATTCCAAGCGGCATTTATGTGACGGGTAGCCTCTTTCTGCGTAACAATGGCGGTTTGGAATTGGCTCCAGATGCCACGCTGGTGGCCAGCTGCGATCCCGCCGACTACAACCAGAAGGATTTCTGCCAGCAAGATACCAATAATGTGTGTTGCGGTTGCAGTGGACAGCATTTGATCATTGCGCTTGAACAGCAGAATATTTTCATTCGCGGAGGGCGTTTTGACGGCAATGCACGAAATATCCTCCAAGATCATACGATTGTCCATACGTTCATGGGCGGACCCGTGTGGAGTTGCAAAGGATGGAGGCCGGCCCAGTTGATGGCCTTCTTTGAATGTTCCAATGTAAGGCTTTCCGACTTCACCATTGAAGATTCGACAGGATGGGCATGTTTTCTGTATGGCTGTGAAAATGTGACCGTGCAGGGAATCGTCATTCAAAACAGCCCGTATGTGATGGAGGACGACGGCATCGACATCGACTGCTGCCGCAAGGTCGTTGTCACCAACTGCAACATCAGCACGGGCGATGACGCCTTCACGTTGCGGGCATGTACGAGCAAGTTGAAAAATCCGAAGCCATGCGAATGGGTGACCGTCTCCAACTGCCTCTTCCACAGCGACTATGCCCATGCCATCCGCGTCGGCGTCGGTGGCGGAGAGATTCGCCACTGCCAATTCAGTAACATCTCCGCCTATGACAGCCATATGGCCATCCACATCAACTCGAAGTACAGCGACAAGTCCGAAGGTGTTGAAATACATGATATTGCATTTCGCAACTTCCATGTTGATGTCGAACAACTTGCGTTCCTTCGATTGGATTATAAATTCGTGAAGGGAACGCCATGTCCAAAATCCATTCATGACATTGTCATTGAAAATGTGGATGGTCGTGTGCGGCATCCTTCCATGCTTCGCGGCAACGGCGTCGGTTCCATCCATGATATCCATTTCACGAACATCCGCCTGAATGTTGAAGGCAAACTTGAAATACCGGAAAACACAAGAAAGTTTTGTATGATTGAAGGGACGGATGGTGCGTTTGAGTTAAACCACGTTCATGACGTGACTTTCACCAATCTAAATCTCAAATACGAACATCCAGAAGCATGGAAAAATGACATAGCACAGCAGAATTCCACGGGAATCACACGAAAATAATTCTATGCTATTGAGACAGAAGAGAGAGAGTGGATTTGAGAATAATTGGAAAATGACAAATGATCATTGAAACTGAACGACTTCTCCTGCGACCTTTTGAAGAAAAGGATGCGGCGGACATGTTTGAATATTTGAAAAAGCCTGCTGTTAACTGCTTCGCCTGCATGAAGTTGGATACATTGGAGGAGGCGAAAGAAGAGGCCAGAAGACGGGCCATAGAGAAGGATCTGTATTTCGCCATTGTGCTGAAGGAGAGTGGAAAGGTGATTGGCGAAATCGACGCAGCTCCAGAAGCGACTGCACCAGATGAAGATAACGCACCGCAAGATACATTCAGCCCATGCTGGATGCTGAATGAAGCGTATCATGGAAAAGGCTTCGGCTATGAAGCCGCCCATGCGTTTTTCGACTATCTGTTCAGGGAAAAAGGTGCGAGACGGATTTATACTTATACGGAAGACTATAATATTCCATGCCAGCGGCTTTGTGAAAAACTTGGCATGCGGCAGGAAGGATTATTCAAGGAATTTGTCACATTTGTCAACAATCCAGACGGAACGCCTCTCTATGAAAACACCTATCAATATGCCATTTTGAAAAAGGAATGGAATTGATGTAAAAGATGTTATGCAAATGAAAGTTGTTATTTTTATTCAAACTTGCCATCCTTCTTGAAATACAATGGAGCATTAGTCCCCCATTATTTTCATCAAGATTATGACAAAATCAACTCTCTTTGATTAGTTTTTCCAGCGTTTTGTATAATACTTCCGGTTCAACAGGTTTGCTCAGATGTGCGTTCAAGCCTGCCTGCATGCTGCGTTGGACATCATCGTCAAAGGCATTGGCGGTCAAGGCGATAATCGGAATGTTTTTTGCATCTTCGCGCTCCATTCCACGGATGACTCTCGTGGCTTCCAGACCGTCCATCACCGGCATACGCATATCCATGAGAATCGCCGAATAGTAGCCTGGTTTGTTCTTTGCAAACATATCGACGGCTTCCTGCCCGTTTCCCGCGAGATCCGCCTCCATTTCGCGCATATCCAAGACCATCATCATGATTTCCGCATTGATGGCGTTGTCCTCCGCCAAGAGAACACGCCGTCCTTTGAGATCCGCCGTCTTCCTGAGCAGTGTTTCGTTCTTTTTGCGGAGCGCTTCCTTGAATTCATCCATCACATTGCCAGCGAACAATGGCTTGGGCACAAACGTGTCCACGCCAGCTTCGCGAGCTTCATCGGCGATGTCATCCCAGTTGAAGGATGTGAGAATGATGATAGGCGTGTCCTGCCCGACAATGGAGCGTATCTGGCGTGTCGTCTCGATTCCGTCCATTTCCGGCATTCTCCAGTCAACCAGAATGAGATTGTAGTCTTCTCCACGGACATGGTGAATTCTGACCTTGTCAATGCCTTCCCAGCCGGATTCCGCCGTTTCGCAACTGACTCCCACCTGCCCAAGAATGATTTCCGCGTGTTCCAGGGCAATTGGGTCATCGTCTATGACAAGGACATTCATATTGTGGGGCGTCAGGTCTCCGTCTTCCATCTCGATCTTCTGTTTGCTGGATTCTCCAAGCGTGACGGTAACGGCGAATGTCGTGCCTTTGCCTTTTTCGCTGTCAACGGAGATATTTCCATTCATCAGCTCCACGAGGCTTTTGGTGATAGGCATGCCTAGACCTGTGCTGCCGTACAGGCTGGTAGATGATGAATCCTCTTGACTGAAGGCTTCAAATATATGTGGCAGAAATTCTTTGCTCATGCCAATGCCTGTGTCGCTGATGACCAGTTTCAGAACCGCTTTCCCGTCGAATCGCGGGCCTTCTTCGATCACAAAACTTACAGTGCCGCCTTCTGGCGTGAATTTGACGGCATTGCCTAAGATATTGATCAAGACTTGTTTGAGCTTCATCGCATCGCCAATGTAATAATCGTCGATATGCCCTGTGATCCGACAATCATACGTGATACCTTTATCCTTGCATTGTCCACTGATCATGCTGTTGACTTGTTCCAGAGCTTTGGCGAAGGAAAACTCTTCGTTTTTGATAGTCATGCGGCCCGATTCGATGCGGCTCATGTCCAGAATGGCGTTGATTATACTCAGCAGATGCTGCGCGGAGGCACCGATTTTCGCCAGATACTCCTTCACCTTTTCGCTCGCGGTCGGATCATTTGCGGCAATATTGTTCAGACCGATAATGGCATTCATGGGGGTGCGGATTTCATGGCTCATGTTGGACAGGAAGGCCGTCTTCGCCTTGTTGGCTTGCTCCGCCGTCGCAAGCGCTTCCTGAAGGGCCGTCCTGCTTTCGGATAATTCCTCCTTCTGAATATGCTCACGTCTCAAAGATTCCTCAAGTTCGTGGCGGTATTCTTCTTTTTCATCTTCCATGACAAAACTGTGCAGCAAACAGGTTCCGACCATGTATCCCATTGCGTAGAAAGGCCATAGCGGATAAATGATCTGGAAAATAATTAGCGCGATCATCGCTGCTCCGAACAATCCAATGGTGAGATTCCTGCGCCGAATCTTCCCGTCGGTTCTCAATGTGATGCGGAACGTGTAGAGCGATGTCAGAAGAAACATCAGAATCTGCACGGCAAGAGTGACATGACGCATGCTTGCCGCATGATAGTCGCCGTTTTCATCGAACCAGAACATGACGGGATGAAAAAGATTAAGGACAATGACAATGATTTCGAAACCGAAAAACGTCCATCCTGCATAACGGAGCATGCCATCGAACGACGTACCGCTTTCCAAATAGGCGATGACATACTGTGTCCATAGCAAGACACCCACCGCCATCGCCGCAAAATACAATGTTGTATCGACGAATAGAAGCGATGTCAGATGATGGGCATCCAGAATCCCCCATAGCGCGTCCGTGATATAATAGCTCATGACAGCGAGAAGGAACCCCCTGTATAGCCGCATGCTTTGTGTGTTTCCCGCGCCTTTAGGCATCCACAGTACGTCCCGATTGGTGATAATCAGAACGATGATGGCTAGAATTCCGATGATTGAATAAGTCATATCTTTACTTTTCCATTAATTCTTTTATGTCTTGTCTTGAACAGCAATCGCCGATGGATTTGCTGATTGTGTGGCCAGTGGTTTTGAATAGTCCAATATCTTATTCTTTTGATGCATTGTCCATGCGGCGACGGCGATTAAGCAGGGTAACGGAAACAATAGAATGTTCCATAGAATCATTCGCTTCACATCGCTGAGGCGCGGATGGTAGTCATGTTTGGCGTATTCGGCTCGAATCGCGGGCGGCATACGATCGATGTCGATGGCGTTTGCCATATTGGGGACTTGTGCATAACGATTGCGTAGTTCCATGCGATAAAACCATCCGCCCCAAGTTGTTGCAATCGTCATTAGCTGGAGGATAAACAGCAATGCAGCAAGTACAATAAGAAAGGATTGTTTACGTCTTAACAGCAATATGGCGGCAACGAGAATCCAAATGACAGCCAAGGCGGCGAGCAGCCATAGGCGGCATTCATATATAAAACTGAATATTTTGAGACTTGTGGGAATTGCCATGGCTGTTCTGGGAAGATGAGAATTGTTACAGGTTGGTTATTCTATTTCTGAGATATTGGATTATTTTTACTCAAATACAAAGTATAAAAATAGCCTTCATGGATAAATTGGAATATCATTTCTGCAACGGCACGTAACCGGCGGCTTTGACGACCTGCTGGCCGTCAGGCGTGCTCAGAAAGTCATAGATTATTCTGGCGGGGGCGTCGGGCGGAGTGTCTTTGTGGATGGCGGCGACAATTGGTGCTCGTAACGGATAGGAACCATCGGCGATGGTCTTGTAGGATGGTTCTATTCCATTGATAGACAATGTCTTGACATAGGGACGGGGAGCAATTCGCCGTTCATAGAAATAGAAGGAGAAACCGATGACGGCTGGATCGCGCAGGCGTTCGATGACGCCCATCATGCCGAAGATGGTCTCACGGTCGTCCGCATCTTTTGGTCTGGTCAGCTCCTTGCCGAATATCTTCTCCGCCATCATAATACCCGTGCCGGAACTGATGTTGCGCCAGATGGGGGCGATCTTGCCTTTCAACTGGCCGTTGGTCAGGTTGTCCCATGTTTTCGTTTTGCCACGGTAAATGGCGTTGATATCCTTGAAAGTAAGATTCTGACAGGGATTTCCGACATTTGCCACAGCTACCAACGCGTCATAGCCGATGATTTTACTTTCGAATTCATCGGGATGAATGATGGTCACATCCGGATTGTATTTCTTAACCAGTTCGGGTGATACAGCGTTGATGACAAGGCAGTTGTAGTGGTATTTAGGGCAGTTGTGCAGGGTGATCCACGAATGCACGGTTTGATTGTTGAGAATGATTCCGTCACGGGCGTTGATGAGGATTTCCGCCCACTTTGGGCGTCGCGGATCTTCGCGTCCTCCACTGGTGAGTGTCGAAGCTTTGGGTAGATGTTGAGATGTGGAGGTTCTTGGCTGTATGGTCACTGGATCATAAGGAATCATATATTCAAAAGACCATCCACAGGCAAGATTGAACATGGTGGAAGCAAGGGCGATACGCAACGGGGCGGTGGAGGTGGAACCGTCAAGTGCGGGAAAATCCATCAGGTTGATCAGAGGCAGGCCGGACTTTTGAAAATCAGGCAGTTCCATACGGCTATTTTGATCGATTCCATCATAACGGTAAACATTTGCCTTGTTCGATGTGTTGTAGGAGTTGAGAATTGAATTTGAAACTATGGTCTGTAGAAAATTAATATTTTCAGTTATAGAGCGTTGCTTTTTTTCTTCGTCTGTAGTGTTTTTATTTACAGCGGCTAAATTGGGGCGTTTCGGCAAGAATGGCTCACTGTCCAGTTTTACCCCTTGTTCATAAAGGGCAAGATAAAGGACGCACAGCACTCGTTGAAAATCCTCTAGACGCCATTCTAAATAATGGTTGGCATTGAAAAAATCATTTTGGCTTATATTTTGGTTTTCACAGACTTCCAGCAGTTGCTGGTGTGAGAGTGACAGCAAATTGGGAGCCGTTTTGGGTGGATCGGCGGCAAGGCAGGCGAAGCAGAAGACACTGCATAAAAGGATCAGACGTGTTTTCATAAGAAATTCCCTGGATATTCTGAATATTCTGGATATTCTGGAATAGAACATATTTAACATATTGTTTTTTTCTTATTTACAAATCATTCTGTAAAAAAATCCAGAATTTCCAGAACTTCCAGTACTTCCAGTCTCTCCAGAAAATCATTGCAGTTTAGTCCATCTGTATTATAGTAATGATTATGAGAGAATATATTCAAAAAAATAAATAAGAATCACCCAATGAAAACTATCCGAAACCAGACCTACGATGAAGAACGAGCCTTGTATGAAAGCCGTGGCGTGGCGGCGATTAACTGCCGTTTCGATGGGCTGGCGGACGGCGAAAGCGCCTTCAAGGAAAGTCAGGATATTCAAGTTGAAGGCTGCTTTTTCAATCTTCGCTATCCGTTCTGGCATGACGACAAACTGTCGATTTTGAATTGTGAGATGACGGAGAAGTGTCGTGCCGCGTTATGGTATTCGAAAAATATCCATATCAAAGACACGAAGATGCACGGAATCAAGGCGTTACGTGAATGCGAAAACGTCACGATTGAAAACTGCGACATTATCTCGCCGGAATTCGGCTGGTCAGTTCATGGCGTGAACATGAAGGATAGCACGGCGGAAAGCGAATACTTCATGATGCGGTCTTCGCGGCTGAAGTTCGAAAATGTTACATTGAAAGGAAAATATTCTTTCCAATATATTAGTGATTCGGAGTTTGACAATTGCCATTTTGATACAAAGGATTCGTTTTGGCATGCAAAGAACGTCGTGGTGCGCAACAGTGTCATCAACGGCGAATATCTCGCATGGTATTGCGAAAACGTAACGTTCGAGAATTGCGTGATTTCTGGCACGCAACCGCTGTGCTATTGCAAAGGGTTGAAGCTCATCAACTGCCAGATGCTGAAGGCGGATCTGAGCTTCGAGAAATCGGAGGTGGAGGCGACCATTACGACGGATGTCGTCAGCATCAAGAATCCGTACGCGGGAACAATCCGCGTTCCGTCCGTCGGAGAGATGATCATGACAGATAAGCGAGCGCTATGCAACGTGATTATCGGCTAGGATTCTAGGATTTTTGGATTATATTAATCATAGATGGTGCAAGAATATGGTATTCTTGTAGCTATTCATCAAAATTCTTGGATTTTACAGAACATAACAAACAGAAGCCATGCCACTTCGTGCTCCATAAAACCGATAGTCAATAGCAACTATGACTTTTTGAGCCCTTCATTGAGGCTTTCACGTAGTTGTGTGGCCATGTTTCTTCAGATGGCGTCTCACGTGTAATTTACGTGAAATGTTTGTCTGTATGTGTTTTTATATTCTGTAAACGAAGAGTTTATCATTATGAAACAAAACAAATATATTTTCCTATGGCGGTATATCCGGCCGGCGGCGTGGAGCTTCGTTGCCGCCGTCGTGTCGGTGGAAATCGCCACGTTGACGGGCATGCTCCACCCGCAGATCATCCGCGCGGCGATTGACTGCGCCATTGGCAAGGGGGAGCCGCACTATCCGCCGTTTGTCATGAAATTGGTGGAATCCGTCGGCGGTTTCGGCTATCTGGGCGGCCATTTGTGGATCATGGCGTTGGCGATTGTCCTGTGCGCCGTTGTGCAGATGGTCTTCCAATATGCGTTCCGCGTCATCAACACGAAGGCGACGGAGACGATGGTAAAGACCATGCGGGATGAATTGTACTCCCATATCCAACGCCTTCCATACGAATGGCATACGCGTAATCAAACCGGCGATATCATCCAACGATGCACATCCGACGTGGAGACCATTAAGGGATTCGTTTCAGGGCAGCTGGCCTCCTTGCTGCGAGTAGGAGTCATGCTTTGCTTCGCGTTATTCTTCATGATCGGTATGAATGGCATGCTGACGCTCATCGCCATGCTGCCGTTAATCGTCGTCGTCGGATATTCCATCTATTTCCACAAAATTGTCGAAGAACGGTTCATGGCGTGCGATGAAAACGAAGGGAAGCTGTCCGCTATCGCGCAGGAGAATCTGACGGGTGTGCGTGTCGTCCGCGCGTTCGGCAGAGAATCGCACGAATTGGACAAGTTCGTGTCGCACAACAAGTTCTATACATCATTGTGGGTGAAGTTGTCGCATTCTTTGGCGCTTTTCTGGAGTGTTTCGGATGTGTTGTCAGGTCTGCAACTATTGTTGCTGATGGTCGTCGGCATCCTGTACTGCCATGCGGGCAAGTTGACGGCGGGCGAATACATCGCGTTCATTGCGTACAACGGCATGCTGGTATGGCCGATTCGCGAATTGGGCCGTACAATTTCGGAAATGGGCAAGACAGGCGTTTCCATTGAACGTGTCCGCCAGATCATCGTCGAGCCGGAAGAACACGATGCGGCGGATGCTGTGGAAAGTGACATGCAGGGCGATATTGTTTTCGACCACGTAAGTTTCGGCTACCACGAAAGTTCGGAGGTGTTGAAAGATGTTTCGTTCACCATTCCTGCGCATACGACGTTGGGCATTCTTGGTGGCACAGGTAGCGGCAAAAGCACGTTGATGCTGTTGTTGGACAAAATGTATTCGCTTCCAGATGGTTGCGGAACGATTTCTGTCGGCGGTCGCGACATTCGGACCATCAAGACGGCATCGTTGCGGAAAAACATCGGCATTGTGTTGCAGGAGGCGTTCCTGTTTTCACGAACGATTGCGGAGAACATCGGAATCGGCATGGACGAATTGGACATGAAGCAGATTGAAAAGGCGGCGGACGCCGCCTGTCTGTCTGACACTATCAATGGATTTACAGATGGTTACGATACGACGGTCGGCGAGCGCGGCGTCACGCTGTCGGGCGGCCAGCGGCAACGGACGGCGATCGCGCGATGTCTTGTCGGTTCGCCGCCGATATTGATTTTCGACGATTCGCTGTCCGCCGTCGATACGGAGACGGATGCGCGGATTCGCGCGGAATTGGAGCGTCGTTTCGGCACGGCGACGGTGATTCTCATCTCCCATCGCATTACGACGCTGTCCCGTGCGGATCACATTCTTGTGCTCGACAAAGGACGTGTTTCGCAATATGGTACGCCTGAAGAACTTAGAGGACAGCCTGGCATCTATCGGCAGGTTTATGAAGCCCAGACGGGCCTGGAGGGGAGGGCAGCCGTATGAAAAAGAAGGAGGAAAAACATAAGAAGCTGCCGTTCTTTGGGATAGGCAAACTGTTGCCGTTCTTGAAGCCATATCGTGCAATGATAATCTTCATGGTTGCCTGTGGCGTGTTGGGCACGTTGTGGGACATTGCCGTCACCTTAATGGAACGCTATGCGTTGAACCATTTTATCGCCGAGCATACAACGGATAAGCTGTGGTTGTTCATCACCGCCTATGTCGTTGGCGTCGTGGCGACAGGAGTCTTCGGCTATGCCTGCGGCACACGTGCGACGACGGTGGAGGTCAGTATTAACCGCGACTTGCGAAACGCGGCGTTCCGCCATCTGCAGACGCTGTCGTTTTCATACTACAGTCAGAACAGCGTGGGCTACATCCATTCACGGCTCATGAGCGATGCGTCGCGCATCGGTTCACTGGCTTCGTGGACGATCATGGAAAGTGTGTGGCACATCTCGTATTTAATTGGAGCCATTGTCGTCATGTTCAGCATCAATGCGAAATTGGCGGCGATGGTCGTCAGCATCGTGCCGTTGGTGGCGTTGCTATTTTCGCTGTTCCAGAAAAAACTGGTGGCGGTCAATCGCGAAATTCGTGAAATTAACTCACGGATTACCAGTGACTTCAATGAAGGTATCACAGGAGCGCGAACGGTGAAGTCGCTCGTCATTGAAGACAAGATGGAGCATGATTTCCGCAAGAATACGGACGAAATGTGGCGCAAATCCAGCCGCCATGCCCGCCTGCGCGGCCTGTTCGCTGCGACGATGGGCTTCGCTTCATCGCTGGCGTTGGCCATCGTCCTTTGGAAGGGCGGCTATATCGCGGCGGAAGAGGTTGGTACGTTCTCCATGTTCATGGCCTACGCACAGGGCATGATGGAGCCAATCCGCTGGCTGATCGACAGTATTTCCGATTTGATCACGACGGAGGTCAACATCGAACGGTTGTTCGGGCTGATGGAGACGCAACCAGATGTAGTGGATTCGCAGGAAGTTATCGAAAAATATGGTGATTGCTTCCACCCGAAGACGGAGAATTGGGAGCCAATCCGCGGCGACATTGAATTCCGTCATGTCGATTTCAAATATCCGGATGGTGATGAATATGTCCTCCGCGATTTTAATCTGACGATTCCTTTCGGAAGCAACATCGCCATCGTCGGCGAGACGGGAGCTGGCAAATCCACGTTGGCGAATCTTATCTGCCGTTTCTATGAACCGACTGCGGGGCAAGTACTTATCGATGGCAAAGACGTTCGCGAACGGAGCCAGTTCTGGTTGCATTCCGCTTTGGGATACGTCCTGCAATCACCGCATTTGTTCTCCGGCTCCATCCGTGACAACCTGCGCGTCGGCAAGCCGGATGCGACGGATGATGAAATCATCGCCGCCCTCCATGACGTTTCAGCGGACACCATGCTGGAGCATCTGGAGAAAGGGCTCGACAGCGAAGCGGGTGAAAGCGGCGACCTTCTCTCCACAGGTGAAAAGCAACTTATCTCCTTCGCACGAGCCATATTAGCTAATCCGCGCATTCTGATTCTCGACGAGGCGACGGCTTCCGTCGATTCGCTGACGGAAGCGAAAATCCAGTCTGCCATCGCGAAAATCATCCATGGGCGGACGTCGGTGGTCATCGCCCACCGCCTGTCAACCGTCCGCAATGCGGACATGATTCTCGTCGTGAAAGACGGCCAGATCATTGAAAGCGGCAAACACGAAGCGCTTATGGCGAAGAAAGGCGCCTATTGGCGGCTTTACACGAAGCAGGCGGAAGATGATGCCACGGAGAAGATTTTGGCTTAGAATTCTGGATATACTGGATTTTCTGGATTTTCTAGAAAATGGTATTATTCTTTTATAAAAACATAAAATTGTATTACTATGAAACATCTATTGAATATCTTCTTCCTGCCGTTGATGGCGGGGCTGTTGTTCGGTTGCAAGTCGTTGCCGCCGAGTGTTCAAACAACGATTCCAAACACGAAGTACATCGACAAATACGGTGGACTTTGGATGGAGATGACGTCTGGCGAGTTCAATAAGCACGGCTATGACTGCGGAGATATCGTCAAATTGGAATTGGCGGGACAGACACACGAAATGCCTGTCGTGCCGAATTTTCGCTACGTGAAATCGGGCAGGGCGGCGTTGGTGCTGTCGGAAGACGCAAAAAAGCCGCTGACGACAACCATATATTATGGTGACGCAGCTAGCCGCTGGGGGATCGCCGTCAAAAATGTCGCGGCGGACAAAAAGGTGACATGGACGCCAAAAGACGGCATTTCGATGCCGCTGCCTGTTGTCATCAGTATGAAGGAGAAGGGCGGATATACCGACCAGTTGCTGATTTATGATTTGAAACGGACAAACAATCGCGAAGACTATGCGGAGCTTTCCGACAGTGATTTTGCCAATTTCCGCGAAATCCGCACAAGCGGCATGGCGGCAGGTGTGCTGTATCGTAGCTCCAGTCCGATCAATCCCGCCATCGGCAGAAATACGTTCGTGGATAAAGCGGCAAAAGCCGCTGGTATCAAGACGGTTGTGAACATGGCGGATACGGAAACGGCGGCGAAGAACATGGCTGGTTGGGCGAATTCCTACTGCGCGACGCTGCCGACGGTGTTTCTGCACATGGGCGTTGATGCGACACAGCCGTCGTTTGGTGATGGTGTGCGGGATACCGTCCGTTTCATGCTGTCCCATGAACCTCCATATTTGTTGCACTGCAAGGAAGGGCAGGATCGCACAGGATTCGTCTGCGCCGTTTTGGAACTACTGGAAGGCGCGTCTTTACAGGAAGTTGCTAACGATTATCTGAAGACATTCCAGAACTTTTATTATGTCAAAGCGGATTCGCGGCAGGCGGCGGCCATTCGCGGCGATATGCTGGAAAATCTGCGGACGGCCTTCAGCCTGAAATCGTTGAAAAAATCGGATTTGAAAAAAGCAGCTGAAACCTATCTGCTTAACGTCGGTCTGACGCAGGAGGAAATAATGGCATTGCGGAAGAAGCTGTCAACTACAAAGCCATAACGCTTTCGTCGCTTAAGTCCCTTTCGTCGCTTAAGTCCTTTTATTGGAGGTAATATGAAGATTCAATCCAATCTAAAACGCGCGGTCTGCGTGGTGTTGTGCATGGTGCTCTGCGCGAGCATGTGCG
>JAEEGG010021669.1_pt1 | contig 12736 bp, 8 predicted proteins | sample 9134161 | NCBI WGS metagenome assembly JAEEGG01 (sample SAMN16246543, study PRJNA631951) | gut metagenome | biome: gut microbiome; feature: rumen; material: CR-attached | host: Bos | place: Iran: Karaj | collected 2018-10
TCATCCTTACCGTCATGTCCGGCGTATATGTGAACGTGTATGCCTGCGTTGCGGGCGGGAAATCCATGCTGTACCTGTCCTATCTTATCATCCAGGGCCTTCTGATGGGCGCCACCATAGATTACTCAATTCTCTTTACCGGCTATTACAGGAACTGCCGAAGGATAATGGGCATAAGGAAGTCCCTTGCCGTAACTTATTACCGGACGGTGAATTCCATCCTCACATCGGGCCTTATCATCACCATAGTGCCGTTTGTGATGTCGCACGTGGTGAAGGACCAGCTCACCGCATCAATCATGCACAGCCTTTCCATGGGTGCGCTTGCGGTGATACTGCTTATCCTGTTCGTGATGCCTGGCGTGCTGGCGGCGCTTGACCCGCTGGTGGTCCCCAAGAAGGACCGCTACCACTGCGAGTAACCTACCAGAATCAGAAAATCCTGCCAGATGCGCTGGAAGATGTTCCAGCGTACGTCTTTGCGCGTAAGCTGCTGGCTCTGCGTAAGATCCTCCTCGAATACCGCACGGCTCTGCAGGGCCACGTCCTTGTCGTAGACGTAGACATTGTTCTCATAGTTGAGGAAGAAACTGCGGTTATCAAGGTTGGCGGAGCCGTAGCACGAGACGTAGTCGTCCGTGACGTACATCTTGCTGTGGATGAAGGGATCGTGCCTCTCGTAGAGTTTCACGCCGGCCTTGAGGAGTTTCTTGTAGAAATAGCGGTTGACCCAGAGCATGATGGGAACGTCCTGGTTCTCCGGAACCATGAGGCGCACGTCCACTCCGCGCTTTACGGCGTCACGCATTGCAAGTATGGTGGTGATTGGCGGGCACAGGTACGGGGTTTGGATCCAGAAATAGTCCTTGGCGGCCGCCAGAGCCTGCTCCACACCGTCCTTGATGGGCCTGTCCAGGGTGTAGGGACCGCCCTGGGCCACCTGCATAATTGAGCCGCCGTCCTTGACGGTTTCCCTTATGGGCCTGGTGGCAAATGGCTTGCCGCCGAAGTATTCCCAGAAGTCGTCGAACATATTCTCGAAGTCCTCCACTATGGGTCCTTCAAGTTTCACATGGGTGTCCCTCCACTCTGTGTGGTACACGTCGGCTATGTTCATGCCGCCGGTGTAGCAGTAGCGGCCGTCTATTACGGCAATCTTGCGGTGGTCGCGGAAGTCAATGTTGAGGATGTATCCAAAGACATCTCCCGGGGGCTGGACGTCCACCGTATGCACGCCCTCGGCCTTCCTGAGCTGTTTGTAGAACGATGCCTTAGGGGAGTTGGAACGCGATTCCAGGATCATTCTCACCGGAACGCCTTCCTCCGCTTTGTCCATTAGGATATTCTTGACCTCTTCGGCAATGGTATCAGCTGCAAAGCGGTAATACTCCATGTCTATGAAGCGCTCCGCGTTCTTCAGGTCATTGTTGAATGCCTCGAACTTGGTGCGGCCGTCCGTGAAGATTTCTCTGCCGTTTCCGCCCACTGGCAGCATCTTTCCCCTCAGCGCCAGCGTGCGCGCCAAAGGGCGCCAGTTGACGTCTATGCTGTCGAACACCGGCGCATTCAGATCCGGCGTAGGCGGCACGGGAATCTTCCTCATGCTCCTTGTCACGGAGCAGGAGGAAGTCACCAGCACAATGCTCAGCGCTATGAGGGCGTATCTCTTCAACACGCCGCAAATTTACTAAAAATCCCCCATCCATCCACCAAAACCCCGCATTTCCGTGGACAAACCGGCAAAATAGCCAACTTGTCCACGGAAAGCGCCAAATCGGTGGATGGGCGTGGTGTTACTTTTTGATGAAAATCATTGCCATCAACGGCAGGGCGATGATGGCCATGGTGGCGCTGATGGGAAGATATATGCCGAAATTCACGTACTGGACTACAAGATAAGTGATTAGCAGAAGGCCGATGCCCATGGCGCTGCTAATGATGTAGTGTTTGCGGATATCCGTGCTCTTGCACACCAGGCGGCTCAGGTTGGGAACGCCCAGGGAGATGAAGCCGATGGGGCCGCAGATGCTCACGGAACTTGTCACGAGGCACATTATGGCAAGGAGAAGCAGCGCTTTCCCGCTGTTGGGGATTTCTGTCTGCTCCCTGAAGTGGCTTGTGAGGCGCCCGGCCTGCGTGAGCGCCGCAGCAAGGCCTATTGCAAAGAGGCTCAAGGAGAAGATGATGTCACCCGTTGTAACACCCTCCAACCGGAAGTTGGCCGCGCCCCAGAGATAATACTGCTTGAGAAGGTCCCCTGTGGGCGCATTGGTGACCACTATGGTTCCAAGACTGCCTATGAACGTTCCGAACAGAATACCGAATGTGATTAGCTGCTGGGTATTGACTTTTAGAGTCACAAAGAAACACACCAGTGTGCAGATCAGCGTGCAGATAAAACTGCCCACCGTGAGGGAACACCAGCCCGTCATGGTGGCCGCGGCGGCGCCAAGACAAGCCGCGGAACCCAACCCCAGCGAATACACGTCCCCCAGCTGGTTCCTCCACAGATACTGCATCTGTATTCCCCCCACCGGCAACGCAATGCCGGAAATAATCACATATAGCAGGCTCAGTAACATATTTGCAAATTTATGCAATTTTTGTTGAAAAAAATTTGCAGATATCAAATTATGTTGTACCTTTGCAGTGTACTAATAAAGTAATACACGTAAAAATGAGAAAGCTGGTTGTTGTTTCGTTGTTCCTGCTTGCAGCAGTAAGTGCCTTTGCCAAAAACGATTGGAAAGGAAAGGTGGTGGATCAGAAAGGCGAGCCCGTGCCCTATGCCAATGTTGCGGTGCTTTCCAGAGCGGATTCTACCGTGGTATGTGGTGCAGTTACGCAAGAGGACGGCACCTTTAATATAATTACTAATGAAAAAGACGGCATCATGATGGTTGCCATGCTTGGCTACAAGACCGTGTACTTCACTCCTGTAGACGGCATGACCATAACGCTGTATGACGATGCCACCATGCTGGCCGGCGCGGCCATCCAGGCCGTTATGCCCAAGACAAAACTTACCGGAGAAGGCCTGCAGACCGCCGTACGCGGCTCCGTTCTTGAAAACGCGGGTTCCGCCAAAGACGTTCTGGCAAAGACTCCGGGCATCATCAAAAGCAGCAATGGTCTTGAGGTTATAGGCAAGGGCGCTCCGCTGGTGTATATCAACGGCCGAAAGGTAACCGACAGTTCTGAACTTGAGCGCCTCCAGAGTAACGAGATCCAGAGCGTTGAGGTCATCACCAACCCGGGAGCACAGTACGACGCCACCGTGAAGGCCGTGGTCCGCATCAAGACCATCAGGCGCCAGGGCGAGGGCTTCGGCTTCAACGTCAACGCATCTGACGCGCAGTCTCTCAAGTGGGCCAAGGGCAACGATCAATTCGGCGGCCTCAACGTGAACTACCGCAACGGAGACGTGGACTACTTTGGCGGCGTAAACTACCAGGGCAACTCCTCCCGTCAGCTCAGCGTGGCAGAGACAGCAAGTTACTACAACAAAGACGGAAAGATGAACGAACTCAAGAACGTGGGCGACATAGACGGCCAGTTCTTCGGGAAAGCCATGTACGGCAACGCCGGCGTGAACTGGCAGCTTGCCGACAACCACTTCATGGGCGGCAAGATTGAGTGGGGGAAAACCTTCCAGGGCGATGACTTCACCATCGTCAACTCCAAAGTCTACGAAAACGGTGCCCTGACCGACGACCTCTCCACCCTTACGGAAGATGCCCTGGGAGAGCCGGGAGGCTATAACATCGGCGGAAACCTCTATTACAACGGCGTGGTGGGCGGCAAGCTTGGAGTGGACGTGAACCTGGATTACTACGGCGTGGAAAGCAGCTCAGTCTCCAAATCCACCGAAACCAGCACTATGACAGCCGATGCCGCCATCAACTCCATCAGCGACAATGCCTCCAGGATGTATGCAGGTAAGGCAGTCCTTTCCTACCCCATCTGGATGGGCCAGCTGCAGGCAGGAACGGAAGAGACCTTCACCCGCCGCACTGATCAGTACCAGATTTCCGGCGTGAGCATTCCCTCTTCTTCCGCACAGGTCAAAGAAGACAACTACGCCGCATTTGCATCGTACGGATTCATGCTTCCGCAGCTGGGCATGTTCAATGCCGGCGTACGCTATGAATACGTGACCTACGCATACGAGGACGCAATCAATCCTTCTACCAACCTTTCCCGCAGCTACGGCAATTTCTTCCCCAACGCATCCTTTGCAGGAGCGTTTGGCCCCGTACAACTTATGCTGAACTACAGCGCCAAGACCCGCAGGCCCAATTACAGCAACCTGTCCGGCGCCATCCGCTATAACAGCAAGTACATCTGGCAGAGCGGAAACGCCCAGTTGCAGCCCGAAATATCTCACAACATCAGCCTCACGGCCGTTTGGAAATGGGTTTCCCTCATAGTCAACTACGCCCGCACGGACAACGCTATGATGAGCTGGTCCGCACCGTACGTGAAAGAAGGCGTTGCCGATGGCGTGGTGCTTGTGAAGCCCCGCAACATAGATGTCCCGTTCAGGAATATGGCCGCTTATGTGATCATTACGCCCGTTGTCGGCCCCTGGACCATCAATTACGCGTTTGCAGTAATGCCCCAGTGGCTCACTCTTACTATGGAAGACCCCCGGGAGGCATCAGGTTCAAGAACCGTAAGCTTCAACAACAAGGTTCCGTTCGTGGCACAGTGCCTCAACACCCTTACCCTCAAGGGCGGCTGGCAGCTTGAACTTGGCGCCACAATGCAGACCAAGGGATACAACCAGAACCTGTACCTCAAGGGCACATATCTGGATGTGAACGCCGCCGTGCAGAAGACGCTCCTCAAGGACGGCTCGCTGGTCCTCCGCCTTGAAGGCGCAGACCTTGCCAATATGGCCCACATAGATGTTGAAACGGACTTTGGCAGCCATTACATCAACCAGACCAACCTGTTTGACACCCAGAAGGTGAAGTTCAGCATCCGCTACAGCTTCAACACGGCCCAGAGCAAGTACCGCGGCACCGGCGCCGGTTCCGACGAAAAGGCCAGGATGTAATCCCCCGTCGCCGCACCCCGTCCATCCACCGATTTGGCGTTTTCCGTGGACAAGTTGGCATTTTGCCCGGTTTGTCCACGGAAATGCCCGTTTTTGGTGGACAAGTGGGCCAACGGAAGGGTTTATTTGTTATATTTGTGGTACTGATAACCACAGATAATGTACAAAATCACTAGCCACCCCGTATTGGAGGTCCCTGCACAGGACCTGCATACTTTTCTATTTGAGGGAACGCCCGTTACCGGGCAGAAGGGACAGACAATTGCCGCAGCCCTGCATCAGGCCGGCCTTCCCGTCCATCATCACAGTCTCAAAGGCCGCAGCCGCTCCATGGAGTGCGGCATAGGCAAGTGCGGCGCCTGCGAAATGCTGGTAGACGGCCGCGTCCATCGCATCTGCATCACCAAGATCGATGATGTCAAGGAAGTCCGCCGCATCCAGGAAGCCACCCTTCCGCCGGAGGAGACATCGGCCCCGGCAGAGTCCCGCAAGATATATAAAACCACAGTTGCCATAGTCGGTGCCGGCCCGTCCGGACTGGCTGTGCGTGAGGAACTTCGCAAGGCCGGAGTGGACAACCTGGTCATAGACGCCAACCCCTCCGTGGGCGGCCAGTTCCGTATGCAGACCCACCAGTTCTTCTTCTTCGAGAAGGACCGCAAGTACGGCGGAATGCGCGGCTTCGACATTGCCAAAACCCTTGCCGGAGACAGCACTGAAGGCATCCTCCTCAACTCCGTTGTATGGGACATCCTGGAAGGTAAACGCCTGGCGCTCAAGAACATCGTCACCGGAGAAATCTTCTTCGTGGATGCCGATGTCCTGGTAGTCGCCGCCGGTGCCCTGCCCTTCATGCCCGCATTCAAGAACGATGACCTCCCGGGCGTGTACACCGCCGCCGTGGTCCAGCGTATGATGAATACAGAATTCACTCTCCTGGGAAAGAACATCCTTACGGTGGGTGCCGGAAACATAGGCTACCTTACCTCCTACCAGGCCATGCAGGCGGGGGCAAACGTGAAGGCCATTATCGAGGCCATGCCCCACGAGGGCGGCTTCCCCGTGCAGGCCAATCGCGTCCGGAGGCTGGGTATCCCCATCCTCACCGGCTACACCTTGGTAGAGGCCATTCCCAACGAGAACCGTTCCGGAATAGTGGGCGCCATCATCGCCAAATGCCAGAATTTCAAGCCGATTCCCGGCACGGAAGTCCGCCTGGACGGCATAGACTGCATCAACATATGCACCGGCCTCCTTCCGGACAAGAACCTCCTCACCAAGGGGGCCGAGGTCTTCGGCCGCGCCTGCCACGGCGTTGGCGACGCCGTCCGTATTGGAGAGGGCACATCGGCAGTGCTCCGCGGCCGCCAGTGCGCGTACGAGGTCATGCAGGACCTGGGCGTCCGGACCGATTATGCCAAATACCTGGAAATCAGCCGCGAATACATCGACTCCCAGCAGAAGCCCGTCCGCATCCTGGAGGAGCCGCTGAAGCCTGCCCCCGGCCGCACCAAGCCCTTTGTAATTGCCGATTGCCTATACGGCTTCGCCTGCAACCCTTGCTCTTTCGCCTGCAAGCAGGGCGCAATAAGCAAGAGTTCCACCTCCGCCACGCCGGTCATCGACTACGACAAATGCATCGGCTGCATGGACTGCGTGAGCCAGTGCCCCGGCCTTGCCATCTTCGGCTACAACCCCGCCAAGGACCAGCTCTTCTTCCCGTTCGAATTCGAGGATCCGTCCTGCAAGGAGGTCTTCCTGGTGGACGACAACGGCGCCAAGCTTGGCGAGGGCGTCATAGAGCGCATCCTCCACAAGCCCAACAAGACCAACGTGGCCGTAATAAAAGCCACATCTTTGCAGGCCGATATCACCGCCGCCCACGGCTTCATCCCCAAGGACCGCTACCCGGAGCCTCTGGACCTGAAGCCCGCCGCCGATGACGATGCCAATACCTTCATCTGCCACTGCGAGGACGTTACCCTGAAGAGCCTCCTGGAGCTGCTCAAAGGCCGCACCAGCATCACGGCGCAGGAACTCAAGCACATCTCACGTATGGGTATGGGCCCCTGCCGAGGCTCCCGCTGCCTTCCCCGCGCTAAACAGGCCCTGAGGGCCTATGGAATAGAGGTTACGGGCGACTTCACGCCCCGCGGACCTATGGCAAACCTGGTGGAAATAGGCGGCCTGATTGACCCTATGAAGCGCGAGGTCATACTGCCATCCGTGAATGCTGAGCCAGTTGAGGTGGGCGCCTTCGTGGCCGGCGGCGGAATGGCCGGAACGGCCCTGTTCCGCTACCTGGCAGAGGAAGGCCTCAAGCCCGTGCTGATTAACAACGAGCACGGCAGCTCCTGGCGCTGCATTGCCGGCGGCCGCCCCGCCTTCTCCGTCCCCGCCCTTGCAGAGATTGCCCGCGGCAACCTGGAGATCTTCCGCGAAGTCCAGAAGCTCCGCGACATAGACCTCCGCATGATTCGCTACGTCAACTTCGTCCATGACGATGCCACCTACCGCAGCCTTGACGCCTCCCGCGCCTGGTCCGATGCGTATATGGTTGACAGGAAGGACTTTGCCAAGGAGGTTTCACCGTATATCAATCCTAATCTGGACATCTACAGCCACGCCCTCATCTCCAATGAGTGCTGGCAGGCAAGCCCCGGAAAGACCATCGACACAGTGCGCCGCATAGGTATTTCCCGCGGCGGCGATGTGCTGGAAGATACGGAGCTGGTGGATGCGGTAAAGGATGGCCGTGAGTATGTTTTGACGGTGAAACTGCCGGGAGGAAAGTATCGTCGCTACAAGACAGCAATCTTTGTGAACGCCATGGGCGCGGGCGCAGAGAAGTTCGCCTCCATGCTTGGCATCAAGACGGGCCTGTATCCGGTGCGTCACCAGGCGTTTATCACCAAGAGGATGCCACTGCTGGGTCCGGACGGCGCCACGCTTGACATGCTCATCGACCGCCGCAGCTACAAGGGCTTCAGCGCCGTGTACGGGCAGCAGCTGGCCTCCACGGGCCAGATCATAGGCTGCGCCTCGCCCGCTACGGACGCCGCCGAGGCCGGAAAGAATCTGAAGATCAACACCAAGGAGTTCCTGGAGATATCCGCAGAAGTGTTCTGCGAGTGGATCCCGCGCCTCCGCGGCATGAGCTTCCAGGCCACCTGGTGCGGCTACTACACGGAGCCCCGCTACATAGTTGACCCGGCCCTTGGCCTGTTCACCGGCATGCGCGGCCACGGCTTCATGCTCTCCCAGTACATCGCCAAACTGTACGTAGACGTCCTCATGGGTCGCCCGGTCCCCTCTTTCTTCAAGGAACTCGGCCTCCAGGGCAACGGCCTCTCCGAGAGTGCCTTTAAATAGCTCAGAGATACTTACCGGTAACAGACTCCGGACAATTCATAAGGCCTGCAGGGGTGCCGCAGTAGAGGATGCGGCCGCCTTGCTCGCCGGCGCCGGGGCCCAGTTCAATCACATAGTCTGCGCTGCGGATCACGTCCGTGTTGTGCTCTATGAGCCACACGGTGTTGCCGCGGTCTACCAGCGAGTCAAACAAGCCAAGGATGTGCCTGACGTCCTTTGTATGCAGGCCGTCGGTGGGCTCGTCAATAACGAAGATCTTTCCTTCCGTGCCAAGGAACGATGCCAGTTTGAGCCTTTGGAGCTCGCCGCCGGAAAGCGTGGAAAGCGCCTGATTCAGATGGAGATACTGGAGACCGACATCTGCCAGCGGCTTCAGTTTCTGTTCGATAACCGTCCCGGCAAAGAACTCCATGGCGCGGCGGACGGAAAGGTCCATTACCTCCGCAATATTTTTGCCCTTGAGAGTGTATTGAAGGGCTTCCGGACCGTATCGCAGGCCGCCGCAGGCTTCGCAGACGGTCTCGATTGAATCCATGAACGCCATTTCAGAGACAATGACTCCTTTGCCTCCGCACACCGGGCAGGCACCCTTGCCGTTGAAGGTGAAGTACTCTTCCTTGAGCTTGTTGGGCTTGGCAAAGGCTTTCCTTATGTCTCCAGCCACTTCCATATATGTTGCCGGAGTGGACCGCAGGCTTACGCCTATGTTCTTCTGGCTTATATAGACGATGTCTTGCGGACAGGCGCGACGGAAGCATTCCATGAGGGAACTTTTGCCGCTTCCGGCAACACCGGCAACCACGCCAAAAACGCCAAGAGGGATATCTACAGATATGTTTTGAAGGTTATGCAGAGACGCTTCGCGCAAAGGGAAAGTCTCTGTTACCGGCCTTACAGTGGCCTTGAACGGGAGGCTTTCTCCCATGAGTTTTCCCGTTGCGGTATCGCTCTTCAATAGCTCTTCATATGAGCCCTGGAATGTTATGTGGCCACCCTCGGAGCCGGGGCCAGGGCCAAGGTCCACGATGTGGTCCGCTATCTTTATGAGTTCCTTGTGGTGCTCTACCAGAAGCACGGTGTTGCCGTGGTCGCGGAGCCTGCGCACAGAGCGTTTCATACGCTCGATATCCTGGTTGTGAAGGCCCACGGAGGGCTCGTCCAGTATATACAGAACGTCTGACAGTGAGGAGTTTATGTACTTTGCAATCTTGCAGCGCTGGGCTTCGCCGCCGGAAAGGGTTCCAACGGCACGGTCAAGACTCAGATATCCAAGGCCTATCTCTTCCAACGCCCCAAGCCTTGCCCCGATGGCCTCCTTGAGGTCCACCGCCAGAGGGTCCTGAAGGCCCTTTATCCAGGCATTGAGGCGGGATATCGGCATTGCGCATACTTCCGCGATGTTCTTTCCCTCTATCTTGCAACTCAATACCTTGGGGTTCAGACGCGTACCTCCGCAATCGGGGCACACACCCATAGTGAGCATTGGATTCAGTACTGCAGCATGCAGAAGGCCTTCCTCAGAATTGATTATACTGCGGTACATTCGCGGAATCAAGCCCTCATACTTGGCAGTCTTGGGCCAGTTGGACGGCGGATTCTTGAGCTTGATCTGCGGACTGTTCAGGAACAAATCCAGCTCTTCCGGACTGTAGTCCTTAATCTTTTTATCCAGGTCAAAAAGCCCGCTGTGGGCATACCTGATCCACCTCCAGCCGCCTTTTCCAAAGGCTATATAGTGGATTGTGTCCTCGTCGTTGAGGCTCTTGTCAAAGTCCACAAGCTTGTGGATGTCCAGCTCACGTATCTCTCCCAGGCCGCTGCATCGCGGGCAGCTCCCCTGCGGATGATTGAAGCTGAAGCTATCTGAATACCCCACAAACGGCTTTCCCACGCGGGAGAACAGCAGGCGCATCAGGGAATAGATATCCGTGTAAGTGCCCACCGTGGACCGCGAATTCTGCGCCGGCTTCTTCTGGTCTATGACGATGGCTATCGGCAAACCCTCAATACTGTCCACATGCGGCCTCCCGTACTTTGGCAGGTACTGCTGCACAAATGTGGGAAAGGTGTCATTGAGCTCCCGCCTGGATTTAGCGGCAATGGTGTCCAGCACCAGCGAACTCTTTCCGGAGCCCGACACCCCGGTAAACACCGTAATCTTGTATTTAGGTATATCCAGGGAAATATCCTTCAGGTTATTCTCCCTGGCTCCGCGGATCTTGATCACTTGGTTTCAGATTTTGCTCCGTAAAGATAGTGTTTTTCCGCTAGAAATTAACCACTATCTTCATCTTAGATACCCATGCCTCACCAGGTCTTCACGACACTGGACGGGGTTGGTGTAGCCATCGGCAATTACGAAGAGGTTGTCGGCAACGGAGGAGAGGGCGTCGTAATTATGGTCGGTGACGATGATCCCGTGGTCCCGGCTGCGCTCGCGGATAAGCGCCTTAACCTCGTCCACATTTACGGGGTCTACCTGCGTAAACGGCTCGTCCAGAATGTAGAACGGCGCCTCGCTCATCAGAATAAGGTACAGTTCCGCCAGCCGGGCCTCGCCGCCGGAAAGCTCGTACACGGGGGTATCGTAGTAGCGGGAGAATTTTGGGACGATGTTCACGAACGCCCAGTAGTTCACCCCGTAAAGGTCGAAGGCCCGCTGCAGCGTCATCCCGTCCGGAATCAGCCGCCCCTGGGGAAGGTACTTGATATATCGGCCTATATTATTTATGTCGATGGGTTTTTCGTCCATACTCACCATCACGTTCTCCACCCGGAGGCCACCCATGAGGGCGCGGAACATGCAGGACTTGCCGGCGCCGTTTCTCCCCAGCAGGCCCGTGACCATCCCGGTCTCGGAGGTGATATAGCCCCCGCTCAGGACCGTCTTGTCACCGAACCTGACCACTACGCTGTCCACTATGAGCCTGTGCTTATCCATAGATAATTATGACGATGGTGAGGAGGACGGCGAGGGCCAGAAAATCGGCCAGAACCGTACTTACAAGCAGCTTCCGCCGGGAAAGTCCCAGATTGATGTAGAAAAAGATGGCGTCGCGGTCCCTGAACTGTTTGATAAGATACAGGGTTATGGCAGTCAGTACGGTCTTCAGAATGAACGCGTCCACAAAGAACGCGTAGTACACGTCCTGCGCCATCAGACAGGCGCAAACCACATTATATACTCCCCCCAGCAGCAACTGGCCCTTGCCATACTGCCACGTGAGGAATATTCTGTCCTTAAGCTGCATCAATGGTTGCGAATACCGCCCGCCCCTTGCCGCAAAAAGTATTCCGCGTCATGGAAATAATCGAAAAATTATAAGAAATAATTGCGTAGTTAAAAAATTTAGCTATATTTGCAGAAAAATGCAACGCCTATGAAACGCCTGACAAAGAAAGAAGAGATAATAATGAACCACTTCTGGGAGAAAGGACCGCTGTTTGTGAGGGAGCTTAGGGAGCTCTATCCGGAGCCCAGGCCGCATTTCAGCACGCTGAGTACGCAGGTGCGTACGCTTCAGGAGGAGGGCTTCATTGACCATAAAACCTATGGTCCTACCTATCAGTACTTCGCCAAAGTTACCAGGGAGGAGTATAAGCAACGGTCGCTCATCGGCCTTATCGACAAGTATTTCGACAATTCCTACATAAACGCCGTGTCGGCCCTGGTGAAGGAGGAAAAGATTTCTGTGGAGGAACTGAAGGAACTCATCGGCCTTATTGAAAAGGAGAAATAACCATGCTGTCCTTCCTTATATATGAAGGCAAGGTGGCGGTGGCGCTGCTGGTCTTCTACCTGTTCTATCGTTTCCTTCTCAAGAAGGAGACCTTCCATAGGTTCAACCGCGTAATGCTGGTGGGAACGGCCATACTCAGCTTCTTGCTGCCGCTGTGCATCATCACTATTCGGAAGCCGATGGAAATAGCCTCCGAAGTGCTTCCTATGGCAGCGGGGGAAGGTGCGGTTTTAGAGCTTTCCCCTGCTACGGAAGGCGTGGTATCAGCCCCCTGGTGGCCATCTACGCTGGCTGTCATATTCTTTGCCGGCGTTGCTTTCGTGCTCCTGCGGGTGCTTGTTTCCATCCTTTCCATCCTACGCATTATCCGGCAGAGCGAATGCGTGAGCGAGGAAGACGGATGCAGGATCCTTGTGACGGAGCGGGATATAGACCCCTTCAGCTGGATGCGCTACATCGTCCTTTCCCGGAAAGATTGGGAGTCCGCGCACGAATCCATACTCACGCACGAAAAGGCGCACATCGGCTACGGTCATTCTTTGGAGCTGCTCCTGGTGGACAT
>JAEEGG010021672.1_pt1 | contig 12734 bp, 2 predicted proteins | sample 9134161 | NCBI WGS metagenome assembly JAEEGG01 (sample SAMN16246543, study PRJNA631951) | gut metagenome | biome: gut microbiome; feature: rumen; material: CR-attached | host: Bos | place: Iran: Karaj | collected 2018-10
GACTATTATAAAAGCCACAGCGAGCAACTCAACACCGTGATGCACCAAAAAGGCTTCTTCGAGGGCTATCAGCAGCAGCTGCGCCAACTGCGCCAACAGTCCCGCCAGCGGATGGAACAGATTGGCAACGACTTCTTCGAGACGCTCGAAAGCGAGGGCCTCGACATCAACGACCTGAGCCATGGTGTCAAAGGAGTGGCTGGCCTATTCCTGAAGCTGCAACGTGGTGAGTTCGACGAGTCGGTGCTGGGCAAGCGCGCCTCCGACTGCATGGGGCAGCCCGACAAGTGGTGCAGGAAGAACCATCCCCGCTGCGACCTCATACACCATCTGGCCGACACGTCGCTGGGCAACTTGTTGCGCCAAGCCTTCGACGAGCAGCCCCGCCAGTGGAAACTCTACAAGAGTGCCGACCTGACGCTGCGCCACCTGAGTCAGCTGCGATTGCTGGCCAGCATCGAGCAGAAGGTGCACCAGCTCAACGAGGAGCAGAACCGATTCCTCCTTTCCAACACCCAGCAGCTGCTTCATCAGCTCATCGACGGCAGCGACTCGCCCTTCATCTTCGAGAAGATTGGCACACAGCTGGAGCATATCATGATCGACGAGTTTCAGGACACCAGCACCGTGCAGTGGCAAAACTTCAAGGTGCTGCTGCAAGAGACGATGAGCCACAAAGGCTCCGAGAACCTCATCGTGGGCGACGTGAAGCAGAGCATCTACCGCTGGCGCAGTGGCGACTGGCGCCTGCTGGCTGGCATCAAAGCGCAGTTCAGCAACGCCCATGAGATGGTGGATGTGAAGCCCCTCGGCGTGAATTGGCGCTCGGCCCGCCGCATCATCAACTTCAACAACGCCTTCTTCACCGAGGCTGCCAGGCAGGAGGAAGTGACGGCCTACGACGATGTGGAGCAGCTGGTGCCCGACAACCGCCCCGACGAAGGGCAGGTGGAAGTGAGGCTGCTGCCATCCGCCGACTATGACAGCATGACGCTGCAGCTGCTGGCCGGCCAAGTGCAAACGCTCCTCGACGAGGGGGTGTCGCCATCCGACATCGCTATCCTGGTGCGTGCCAACAGAAACATACCCATTATTGCCCAACACCTCAACGCCACGATTCCACAGCTGAAGGTGGTGAGCGACGAAGCCTTCCGTCTCGATGCTTCGACAGCCGTGGTCACCATCGTTCAGGCCCTGCGCTATCTCACTCATCCCGACGACCACATCGCACTGGCCTTCCTGCAACAGCAGTGTCAGGGGAAGCTTCCACCAGCCTTCACCCCCACCCTGCTGCAGATGCCCCTGCATGAGATGGCAGAACGCATCTACGCCCTCTTCCAACTTGACCAGCAGGAGCAGCAGAGCGCCTACCTGTGTGCCTTCTACGACCAGATGACCGACTTTGTGGCCGACAACGGCTCAGATGTGGAGGCCTTCTTGCGGCTGTGGGACGAGGAGCTGTTCAAGAAAACCATTCAAAGCCCCATGATGGATGGGCTGCGCCTCCTCTCCATCCACAAGTCGAAGGGTCTGGAGTTCCCTTGTGTGCTCGTGCCTTTCTGCGACTGGCCCCTCGAGTTGCCCGACGTGCTGTGGTGCTCGCCCAGCGAGGCACCCTTCAACCTGCTGCCCATCGTGCCTGTAGACTTCAGCCAGAAAGGCATGAAGGGAACCATCTTTGAGCACGACTACAACGAGGAGCACCAGCAGAACTTGGTAGACAACATGAACCTGCTCTATGTGGCCTTCACGCGCGCCGCTGAGCGTCTGTTCGTCTATGGCAAGCGCAAGAGCGGACAGCAGTCGCGCTCGGCACTCATCGAGCAGGTGCTGCCGCTGATAGAGCCGCAACTGGCAGGAGCAACCCTCTCTAAAAATGACGACGAAAGCCTTTCCATCGTCTTCAGCTATGGAGGCCCTGTCGCAAGCAAAGCCGCGAAGCGCCCGCAGATGCGCAAGCAGGCGAACCCCTTCCTGCAGGAGAGCCTCCCCATCAAGGTCGACATCGGCGTGTTCACCTCGAAGGTCGACTTCCGACAGAGCAACAAGAGCCGACAGTTCTGTCTGCCCGATGCCGACGACGCCAACGACGAGAGCCAGCGGCGCACCACCTACATACAGACGGGCAGTCTGCTGCACAACGTACTCTCGCACATCGACAGTACCGACGACGTAGACGACGTGTTGCGGCAGATGGAGCAAGACGGCATGCTGAGCAACAGCAACGACACCAACGAGGATTCGACCTCGCTGCCCTCGCGCCACGAACTGTTGCAACTGCTGCGTCAGCGACTGGCCAGTCGCCGCGTAGCCGAATGGTTCCAGCCTGGACGCTGGCAGCTTTTCAACGAGTGTACCATCCTTACCCTCGACCCCGAGACGGGTCGCGTGGCCGAGCGACGACCCGACCGCGTGATGACCGACGGCCACGAGACCATTGTCGTCGATTTCAAGTTCGGACGCGAGCGAGCCGAATATCACGAGCAGGTGCGCCAATACATGCAACTGCTCAACCAAATGGGACACCACAACGTGAAAGGCTTCCTATGGCTGGTGTACGACAACAAAGTCATCAGCGTTGATTCTGAGGGATAAAAAACGACATGACGTTATAACGACATAACGACATAAGGAGACAACGAAAAAACAACGAAACAACGACGCAACAACCCCACCCCCATGAAATCTTTTCTTGAGCACGTAGCCATCGACATACTGGAAAAATATGGAACCAACCTGGCGCACACCGCCGTCGTGTTCCCCAACAAGCGCGCCTCGCTGTTCCTCAACGACCACCTGGCGCGCCTGGCTTGCAAGCCCATCTGGAGCCCCGCCTACACCACCATCAGCGACCTCTTCCGCAGCCATTCCCAGCGTATGCTCGCCGACCCCATCAAACTGGTGTGCGAACTGCACCGCTCGTTCACCGCACAGACGGGCATCGACGAAACCCTCGACCACTTCTATGGATGGGGACAGCTGCTGCTGGCCGACTTCGACGACATCGACAAGCAGCTGGCACCCGCCGACCGCGTCTTTGCCAACCTGAGCGACCTGCACGAGATGGACGACGACAGCTTCCTCACTCCCGAGCAGCGCGATGTGCTGAAACGCTTCTTCAGCAACTTCAGCGATGAGCACAACAGCGAACTCAAACAGCGGTTCCTACGCCTGTGGAGCCGCATGGGCAGCATCTACGACGACTTCAACCAGCGACTGGAAAGCCAGAACCTGGCCTACGAGGGCGCATTATATAAAGAGGTGGCACTCAGCAGCGAGCATCTCAACTTCCGCTACGACCGTTATCTCTTCGTAGGCTTCAACGCCTTGTTGCAGGTGGAGCAGCAGCTCTTCACCGCTCTGCGCCGACAGGGTAAGGCCCATTTCTACTGGGACTTCGACCGCTATTACATGCAGCACAACGAGGCTGGCCACTTCATAGGTCAATACATGGAGATGTTTCCCAACGAACTCGACAGCCTCGACGCCGACATCTACGACAACTTCAGGCGGCCCAAGCAGATGCGCTTCGTGTCGGCTTCTACCGAGGACATCCAGGCGCGCTACACCAGCCAGTGGCTATTGCAACAGAATCGCATCGGCGATGGCAGCAAGACGGCCGTCGTACTGTGCAACGAAGGGCTGTTGCCCACCGTCATCCACTGCTTGCCCGACGAGGTGACGAGCGTCAACGTCACCACCGGCTACCCCTTGGCACAGGCTCCCGTGGCCTCGCTCATCACGCTGCTCATCGCCCTACGCCGTGAGGGCTACGACCACCAGCGCAAGCACTTCCGACTGCGCCAGGTGGCAGCCCTGCTGCGACATCCCTACCTAATGGCAGCCTCGCCACAAGTGGCAGCCCTGCACCAGCAGCTGAAGAACGACAAGAACTATTTCCCCACTCACCAGCAACTGGCCATCGACGACCTCACACAACTGCTGTTCCGTTCCTTCGATGCCCAGCATCAAAACGCTGAACTGCTGTCGTGGCTATGCGATGTGGTGCAGTTCATCGCCAAGCTGCCCTCGGCCAACAACGCTGAAGGCGCGCCCACCAACACGCTGCGCCTGTCGCCACTGAGAGAGGAGAGCCTCTTCTACGCCTTCACCCTGCTGCAGCGCCTGCTCAACCTCTCCACCAGCGGCGACCTGCAAACCGACATCATCACCCTGGGACGACTGATTGGCCAGCTGATGCACGACACCACCATCCCCTTTCATGGCGAGCCAGTGGAAGGGGTGCAGGTGATGGGACTATTAGAGACGCGCAACCTGGACTTCACCCACCTCCTGGTGCTCTCGGCCAGCGAGGGGAACCTGCCACGCGGAGCCACCGACACCTCGTTCATCCCCTACGCCCTGCGCCGCGCCTACGGCCTCACCACCCCCGAGCACAAGGTGGCCATCTACAGCTACTATTTCCACCGGCTGCTGCAGCGTGCAACCGATGTCACGGTGGTCTACAACAACAGCACTGCCGACGGCCAGAAGGGCGAGATGAGCCGCTTCCTGCTGCAGCTGATGGTGGAGGCTCCCCACGCCATTGGCACCTGCTCGCTGCAAGGAAGCCAAGGCACCGAGCGGCGCCGCCCACAGCCCAAGACCAACACGGCCACACTGCCCCGACTGCTCACGCCATCGGCCATCAACCGCTATCTGCGCTGCCCCTTGCAGTTCCACTATTATTATAATGAGGGACTGATGGAACCCGACGACACCGACGACGACACCATCGACAACCGCATCTTTGGAAACATCTTCCACGAGGCATCGCGCATCATCTATTCGCGCCTGACGCAGCACGACCATCGGGTGCAACGCAGCGACATCGACCTGCTGCTGAAGCAGGGGGCCGACATCGAGCGCGCCGTCGACGAAGCCTTCCGCACCGAGCTGTTCCAGATACGCACCGAGCGGCCCAACTTCCATCCACGTCTGAGCGGACTGCAAATCATCAACCGCCAGGTCATCATCCACTATCTACGTCAGCTGCTCACCATCGACCGCCAGCTCGCGCCCTTCACCATCCTCGACCTCGAAGGCGATGTGAGCATGCCGCTCTATGTGCCCGACCTCGACGGCGGCATCAACGTCAACATCGGAGGACGCATCGACCGCCTCGACATGATTACCGACGCCAGCGGACAGCAGCGCATACGCGTCATCGACTACAAGACGGGAGCACACCGGCTGAAACCGCTTAACGACGTAGATGCCATCTTCGACCAGGCAAATCTGAAGAACCACTCCGACTATTACCTGCAGACCATGCTCTACTCCATCATCGTGGCGCAGCAGCATCCTGACACGGCCGTAGCCCCCGCCCTGCTGTTCATCCAACATGCCCAAGGCGACGACTACGACCCCATCCTGCGCTTCGAAAAGACGCCCATCAACGATGTAGTGCAGCATGCCGAACCTTTCGCAGAACAGCTGCGACAGGTCATCGCCCGTATGTTCGACCACTCCCTGCCGCTGGAACCCACCGCCGACCGGCAACTGTGCGACACCTGCCCCTATCGCCAGCTATGCTATTAAGTGATGAACAAGGAAACAAATGATGGGATATATTTTTTAGAAAACAATATGTCTGCGACGCTACGAAATATTTACGGATAATTCGCGTTTCATTCGCGGTTCTTCTTCCCTCCTTCGGGGGGAAAGAGGGGGGCTTCGTAGCGCCGCAGGAAGATAAAAACTCAGATGGCCAATTGACGTTTTACGGAGTCGTCGTGCTTCCGTTGAGGATGAGGTTCACGATGGCATTCACGTCGCCGATGTCAATCTTGCTGTCGCCATTGACGTTGGCCGCACCAGCATTGTAGGAAGAGATGTTGCCAAGGACGATATCTATTAGCATGGTTACATCGGCAATGCTGATGTAGCCGTCGCCGTTCACATCGCCCGGGATAAATTCAGCCTTGTAGGTGAGGTAACCCGGGTTGTCTGCCTCGTCGATGTGGGCATAACTGGTATCGGTGTTTGAGCTGTTGTACGTCGTTCCATTTCCACCGACCAGATTCTCGCAGCCATCGAACATAGAGGATGATTCGCCCACTGCGGCGATGCTCCAGTTGTTGCTCACATAGATAGTGGTGAGTTCCGAACACGAATTGAACATCATGTTCATGTTCGTGACTTTGGTCGTATTGAACGTACTCAGGTCGAGTTCACCAAGCGCATAGCAATTGTTGAACATACATTGCATACTTGTTACATTCTCTGTCTGGAATGAACTCAGGTTGAGCGACGTAAGCTTTTCGCAACCGTTGAACATATATGCCATTGATGTTACCTCGCTGGTGTTGAGGTTTTCCAAGCCGGTTATAGACAGAAGTTCATAGCAGTAGCTAAACCAATTTTCTATACTGAGGGGGCGCGCTTGGGCGAACGAGGGGTCGAACACTATGTTGGTGATACTCCAAGTATAGTCTTGCCATCCTGGCCAGAAATAATCTTCACCTTCTGTGTCATAGGTCTCCTCGCCCTGTTGCGTGTGTGCGTCGCGGTTCTTGTCACAATAGAAGGTGAGTGTCTTTTGGTCGGTGCTCAATGCAGCGTATGTCCGTGGCAAGCCCGTGAAGTAACCGGGCGTGCCTGGCTTGTCGATGCGGGCATAGTAGCCATCGGTTTGCAATGTCGTGTAGGTTGTGCCATTGCCGCCGACGAGGCTGGTACATCCCGTGAACATATTGTCGGAAGAAGCCATGTCACTGAAGTCCCAGTTCGTTTCCACGCTGATGGTGGTCAGTTGCGAGCAACCCTGGAACATGCCGTTCATGTACTTCACGCAGTTGGTGTTGAGTCGGCTCAAGCCTGTTATCGATGTGAGGTTGCTCATACCGAGGAACCAGTTTGCCGTGCTGGTGGGGTGAGTCTTCTTCATCGAACCGCTGAAGACCACCTCGGTTACATTTGCATAGCTGCCGTCGGTGTACCATTTAGGCATTCCGTTGCCTCCGGTCAGGAGATATACGGTTCCCGTGCGCGAAGCCTTATCCTGGTCGCAGTAGAAGGTGAGTGTCTCGCCGTTCAGTTCAGCGTATGTAGGTATGGAGAGATAGCCCGTGTAGCCTCCGTCGTCGATGTGGGCATACCCCTTGTCGGTGTAGTTGCTGTCGTATTTCGTTCCGTTCATGCCCACCAGATTCGTGCAGCCAAAGAACATGTTATACGAATTCAGATTAGTAACCCCACTCACATTCCACTGGTCGCCCACATAGATGGCGACAAGGTTCGTGCAGTTCTTAAACATAGAGCCTATTGACGTCACTCTGCTCGTGTTGAACGAAGAGAGGTCGAGCATACTGAGGCTTGAGCATCCCTCAAACATCCCGGTCATGCTAGTAGCCTGTTCGGTGTTGAAGTTGCTCACGTCGAGGTTGGTCAGGCTGCTGCAACCATCGAATATTCTATTCATGTTGGTGGCGGAGGAGGTGTCAAACGTACTCAGGTCGAGCGATGTCAGGCTGCTGCAACCGTAGAACATACCAAACATATTAGTCACTTGGCTGGTATTCAGGTACTCGATGCCCGTAATCGTGGTGAGGAGGCTCATGCCGCTGAACCAGCTTGCCGTGGATATAGGCCGAGCATTGGCAAACGAGGAATCGAACACCACTGTGGTGACATTGGTTGCGTCAGAAGTCCAAGTGGGAGCTCCACCGCCGACATTCATCTGGTAGCGTGTGCCGGGATGGTTGGCATCGTCGCAATAGAAGGTAAGCGTCCGCCCGTCGGTGCTCAGGTAGGCAGAAAGAGCAAAAGAGAGATAGCCAGGATTGCTCGTGCCTCCGTCGATGTGCGCATAGCTTGCACTTAAATGGAACCCGTCATAGGCCGTGCCCGCGCTGCCCACGAGGTTGGGACAGTTCACAAATATCCGTGCCGTTGGGTCTTGCAGAGCAGCCGTGCTCCAACCGTCGCCCGCATAGATGGTGGTAAGGTTGAGGCAATTGGTGAACATGCCGGTCATGTTCTGTACGATGGACGTATTGAACGAACTGAGATTCAGGGAGGTGAATGTGCAGTCTGTGAACATCTGGTTCATGTCTGTCACCTTGCTGGTGTTGAACGAACTCAGGTCGAGTACGGAAAGGTTGCTGCAGCCCTCGAACATCTGTGCCATATTCACTACGTTTCCAGTATTGAACTGCCTCAGATAGATTTGGGGCAGCCTTGAACAATCGGCGAACATCCTTTCCATCGTCGTCACCTTTGCTGTATTGAATGAGGGGATGTAGAATGAGTTAAGGTAGGTGCAACCCTCGAAGAATCTGCTCATGTCCGTCACCTTGCTGGTGTTGAACGAACTGAGGTCGAGAAAGGCGATACCTGTGCAACCGCTGAACATCGAGCTCATCTTGGTGACGTTGGCGGTATTGAACGAACTCAGATTGAGCGAGGCAAGGCCACTACAACCAAGGAACATACCTGTCATATTCGTTACCTGATTGGTCTTGAGGTACTCAAGCCCGGTTATGCAGGTAAGGTGCGACATATATGCGAACCAGCTATTTGTCGAGGTGGGTCGTGTGTGGGCAAACGAAGAGTGGAACTCCACCATGGTGACGTTGTTATATACCCCTGCGCTGTACCAAACAGGCAGGTTGTCGCCCGTGTTCAGGTCGTATGTGTTGCCTTGGCGCGTGCTTCGCTGCAAATCGCAGTAGAAAGTGAGTGTCTGCCCGTTGGTGCTCAGTTCGGCGTAGGGTTCACCCACAGAGAAGTAGCCGGGATTATCTTCCTCGTCAATGTGGGCATACTCATGGTTCGTTTTGCTGTAATTGAATGTCGTACCAGCGCAGCCGACAAGCCTTACGCACCCATAGAACATCTTGTTGCTACTGCTGCTACTCAGGTTCATGATAAGGTCCCAATCGTTGCTCACATAGATGGTGGTGAGGTTGCTACACTCGTAGAACATGTTTTCCGTGTTTTGAAGGGAACCCGTGTTGAATGATGTCAGATCGACTGCTTGGAGATTCATACATTTCTTAAACATCCCGCTCATGTTGGTCACTTGGCTCGTGTTCAGATACTTCATATCAGTAATTGTAGCGAGGCGGATCATGTTGTCGAACCAGCTTGCCGTAGAGACTGGACGGGCGTTGGCAAACGACGAATGGAACACCACATGGGTGATGTTTGCATTAGTGCCATCGGATACCCACTCAGGGGCGTTCCCGTCCATGTTCAGGTAATATTTCTTGCCAGTGCGCGACTTCTGTTGGTCGCAGTAGAAGGTGAGCCTGCCGTTTTCGTACATGGCGTATGCTGGTATGGAGAAGTAGCCGGGATTGTCGGTGGCATCAATGTGGGCACGTCTGTAATCGACGTAGGAGGCATCGTAGCCGGTGCCTTTGCAACCCTTGATGTGGGTGCAGCCGTAGAACATTCTTGACGTATTCGTATTGGTACCGCAGTTCCACTGGTCGCCCACATAGACGGTGACGAGCGCGGAGCAACCTTCGAACATACTGCTCATGTTGGTGACCCTCTCGGTGTTGAACGAACTCAGGTCGAGCAGGGCAAGTTGACTGCAGCCATAGAACATGCGGCTCATGTCCCTCACCTTGTCAGTATTCAGGTTCTCTATATGTGAGAACTCCGCAAGATGAGGCATGTCGGCGAACCAGCCATTCGTAAAGACGGGATGTACGCTGGCAAACGATGCATCAAAATCCACCGTGGTTATCGTCCCGCTATGCTCTGCCCAGTTGCGGGGCTCAGCATTAGTCACATAGTACGATTCACCATCTCGCGCATCACGTGACAAGTCGTAGTAGTAGGTAAGGGTTTTCCCGTCGGTGCTCACCACGACGTATGTAGGATAGGACAGGTAGCCAGGGTTGTTTTCCGCGTCGAGGTGGGCGTACGACATGCCCACGTTGTTAGCGTCATAGATGGTTCCGCGAGCCCCTACAAGACTGAGGCAACCCTTGAACATGTCAGTTCCAGACCCCTGAGGTCCTAATTGCCACTCATCCCCAACAAAGATGGCACTGAGATTGGAGCAATCACGGAACATCTCCTCAGCGTGCAGCACACCTTGAGTGTTGAAGGCAGTGAGGTCGAGACACTTCAGGCCGGTGCAGCCGTAGAACGTCCGGGCCATGGAGGTCACGTTGCTGGTGTTCAGGTTCTCCCAACCCGTAATGGTGGTGAGTTTGGTCATGCCAGCGAACCATTCGTTCATATTGTTCGGGGTGTAATCGGCAAACGAGGAGTCGAACACCACGGTGGTGACATTGGCGCAGTTCGAGGACCAGGCAGGTGTATTTCCATCCTCATTCAGAGCGTAACGCGTGCCAGGGCGGCTGCAATTGTCGTGGTAGAAGGTGAGCGTCCGCCCGTCGGCACTCAATATGGCATACCTGTTCGATGTTGGGACACCGGTAAAGTACCCAGGGGTTCCTGGCGCATCAATGCGGGCGTAGGACGAGTCATAATGGTTGGAATCGAATGTTGTACCTGCGCCACCGACAAGGCTGGTGCTGTATTGGAACATATCGCTACCATCCCAGCCCATGTTGTCCCAATTGCCACCTACATAGATGGTGGTGAGATTATTGCAATTTCTGAACATTCCCTGTGCATTTTGGAGAGAAGCTGTGCTGAAATAAGCCAAATTGATTTCGGTGAGGCCAGTGCTTTTTTCGAACATGCGTTCCATATCTTCTACTTTCTGCGTGTCGAAGTTGCTCAAGTCGAGGCTTGTCAGTTTCTGTAAGCCTTTGAACATATATGACATATTTGTGACGTTTCGCGTATCAAAGCTGCTCACGTTAAGGCTCCTTAGGTTAGAGCATTTATAGAACATATATTTCATATTTGTGACGTTTCGCGTATCAAAGTTGCTCAAGTCGAGGCTTATCAGGGCTTCACAATCTTCGAACATGCGACTCATATCCTTAACCTTGCTGGTGTTAAAACCACTCACGTCAATGCTCGTCAGGTTCTTACAACCGTAGAACATATCAGACATATCTCTCACTTCCTCGGTGTTGAGATAACCCATTCCAATGATGCTCGCCAGGTTCTCCATACCCCTAAACTGACTACAGAGAGAATGGAGGCGTGCGTTGGCAAATGAGGAATTGAACTCGACCTCGATTACATCCAATTCACTGTTGAACCATTGAGCGTATTTTTCTGCTTCGTATGTGCGGCCGTAGCTATTGCGCTCACTACGCAGGTCATCGTAGAAGAATATCAATTTGTATGGGTTCGAATATGAGATGTAGGCGTAAGCCTCTTCATTCTGAGCAATAGCCTTTGTTCCACATACGAAGGTAAGCAAAAGCAGGGTCATGAGCAGTAGCCTGCCCTTGGCGCTTCGGCGGCTCATGGTCGTCGGCGCCGGATGAGATAGTGTCATTTTACTCATGTTGTTTTAGATAGTAATGTATTTGATTTATAATTTCTCATATTCAACACCGCCCGCTTTCCCACCCGTAGGTCTGCTCTTCCCGAAGGTGGCTTGCATAAGCAACCACAAGCGATGCTGCAAAGTTACGAAAAAAAGGGGGATGACAAAAGAAAATGGCAGGAAAATGTGCTCGTTTCACAAAAAAGGGCGTCAATTGGTGTGGAAACAAGGTGTTCAAAAAAGGCATAAGCCTAAAATCGGTTTCATCTGCGGTGCAACGAAGCCCCCATCTTCCCCCCGGGTACCATACCCACCGTCGCGAAACGCGACGGTGGGAAGTACACATACTGATACTTTGTGACATGTGACTTTGTGACATTAAGGGGGTTGAATATGGTGGAGGGAAAAAAGAGAGTATTGTATTTTAAATATTATTAATAATTATTGTATATAATTTATATATAGTTATGTTGTAGGGAGGGGCGCACACATAGCGGAGGTGCTTAATGTCACAATGTCACATGTCACAGTGTCCACACTGGGGCCAATGGAAATGAAGGAAAACGGTGCGCTGGCGGGGGAAAACGGTGCGCTGGCAGACGGAAACGGGCCCTTTGGAAAAGAATTTGAATCATACAGAAAAACAAATTTCTTCAGTATATTGGAAACGAATTCAAGGTACGGTTGAAAAGGAAACGAGCGACAGATGAAGATAGATGTTTTTGGAGGAAACGAATTTGTATATTACGCACTTATTTATATAATAAAAATTCGTGGGCCAAATTATTCACATTATTCAAATTCGTTTCTTAAAAAAACAAGTATTTCTTCGTTTCCCCCAAAAAACATTTATTTCTTTGCCGCAGACATAGAAATATCTTTTTTTAGAAACGAATTATCCTAATTGAACATAATTTTTCTCACGAATAAGAATAATAATTTTTTAAATTCGTGGAAAGAATTATTCACATTATTCAAATTCGTTTCTCAAAACAAGTATTTCTTCGTTTCCCCAAAAAAGAATTTCTTCGTTTCCCCCAAAAAACATTTGTTTCTTTGCCTGCGGCGCCCTCCAAAAGGCTGGAAAAGCGGCGAAAAAAGAAATTTTTTTGAAAAAAAGTAAAGAAAATTTGGCGGTTTCATTTTTTTTCGATACTTTTGCACACGATAAATCATTAATAACTCACTTTTAAAACTTTTATTGCCTATCGAAAAGAAATTTACTTCATAACAAAACATTTAATGATATGAAGAAATTTGAAGGGATGACCGACGAAGCGTTGGCCATACTATACGTTAAAGGCAACAATAGTGCTTTCGACGAGCTTCTTGAGCGCACTCAAACAAAGTTGTTCACCTA
>JAEEGG010021678.1_pt1 | contig 12732 bp, 6 predicted proteins | sample 9134161 | NCBI WGS metagenome assembly JAEEGG01 (sample SAMN16246543, study PRJNA631951) | gut metagenome | biome: gut microbiome; feature: rumen; material: CR-attached | host: Bos | place: Iran: Karaj | collected 2018-10
GTGTTAGGGTGCGCGTGTAAATCTGTGCGCTTACACCATCAGGCCGTTTGTCAAGCATGGCCAAAACCGAGTCGTCCACATAGTTGTCGAACAAAACGATACGCTTCTTTGCGCTTCGGATAAGGTCGCTAACGAAGGTGTAGGCATCGAATATTTGGCCATCGAAGAAGATGCCTTGCGATGGTTGAACATTTCCGTTGTCCAAACGCTTAAAGACTTCTTCAATTTTTTGTTCAGTGTCCGTTTGGCGAGCAGACAGTTCCAATTGGTGATGCTCAATTACCTCTAACCGCTGAAAAACCATCACATTGGATGCCATGAAGTGACGCATGGCCGTGAAAGCCCTCATTATACGAATGTTTACTTCAATAGCAACAGGCGAGCGTAAAACACTGCTTAACATGGCAATGCCATTTTCAGTAAAAGCGTATGGCAATTTTCGTGTGCCTCCCCAGCCTGAATCGGAATTACCGACCTCAATGATTTCACTTGATGTCACAATTTGTGATTTCAAGAGTTGAGAACTTGATGTCACAATCTGTGATTTCAAGTTTTTGTATTCGTTTGTTGTTAAGCGAAACATGAAATCATCGGGGAAACGATCCAAATTACGTTTTACCGCTTGGTTCAAGGCCCTCGTTTCTATGCCATAAAGCATGGCAAGGTCACTGTCTAACATCACTTGTGTGCCTCTCAATGAGAAGATCATGTTCTCTATCTCTGAAACAGCGGCAGGCTTATCGCATTTTGCGACAACCTCGACAATTCCCGTTTTCTCCTTTTTAGCCATATCAATGAGATAATTCGACCATGCAAAAATAACAAAAAACCAATCACCCCGGAAAATCCTTCAACTTCTCCTCAATCTCCTTGATGGTCGGAATCGTGCCTTCTATTTTTTCGGGATAGAACTTTTCCAACTCGTACTCCGAGATTCCCAAAGGCTGGCTGCTCGATTCCAAAGCATATTGGGCTTGGATGCGGTCTTTCTCTTTGCAGATGAGCAGGCCAATGGTGGGATTGTCGCGGCCTTCTTTGCGGAGAATATGGTTGCACGAAACGACATAGCCACCCAACTGCCCCACGTCGGCGAACTCGAACTTCCCGATTTTCACCTCTACGACCACATAGCACGACAGATTCAGGTTATAGAAAAGCAAGTCCATAAACTGCTCCCTTTCACCCACTTGTATGCGATATTACTTGCCGACGTATGCAAATCCCGTTCCGAGTTCCACCATGAATTGGGTGATGTTGTTCAGCAAGGCATCCTTCAACAAACGCTCGTTGTAGCGTCCCGTTATTCCCGTGAAAGCGAAGTCGTAAGGGTCTTTGGTCAACTCTTGCGCCAAGTCGCTGGTTTCGTCGGGCAGTGTTCTGCTGAAATTGGTCAGTGCCTTGCCCTGCCGCTCGTAGAGGTCGGTGTCGAGAAAGTTGAGCAACACATTTCTGCTCCAGCCGTTTTCAACGGTTTGGCGGATAAAGAAAAGGGCTTTTTCAGCGTCGCCTTTGACCTTGTCAATGATGAAACGATGATGCCCCCAAGGGACAGAAAAAATATCATTAGAAATGCGTGTCGCTATTTCATTAGGTATTTGTGCCACAACTTGTGGCACATTTCCTGATGATTTCCCAATACTTGAAGCAGGGATTGTATTTTTCTCATTTAATTGTGCCACAACTTGTGGCACAACTCCAACATACTGGTTATAAAGGAGATACATTTGCTTGCAATAATACACGTTGCCGCGGCTTATTCCAGAAATATTGGGCATTTCTTGTTTCAGGTCTATCACAACGTTGTCAATAACCTTTTCACCCCATCGCTCTTCAATGCGCATCTCCACAATATCCCGCCCCAGTTCCCAATAAAACCGAAGCATTTCCTCGTTCACCTTAACCGCCGCCTTGATTTGGCTTCTGCGGTAACGGCTGCTCAATTCCTTGATCCATTGGATATAATCCTTGTCCAAAATGTTTATCGACTTGCTCATAATGTTGCCTTTTGAAACTGCAATATTAGCAATTTTATTCCAAAAAAAGGGCGGACACACAGGCCCGCCCAAAATTTTCACATCATTGCACAATTCACTTCACCACACACCCACGCGCGGGAATCTGGTAATAAATCTCGTTGTTGTACATATCCTCGCAGCGCACGGCGGGAATCATATAGTTGCCCTCGTAAGTGGCGTTGGCCTTCAATGTGAAGGTCTTCTTCGAGCGCGGCATGAGGTCGAAGTAGAAGTAAGCGCGGTCGTCGCGGAAATCAATGTGCTTGGCGCCTTCGTTGCCGGTCATGTCGCCCGAAAGACGTTCGTTGACGAGCTCCCAGCCCGACGGAAGGTAGTACGACAAGGCCAATTCCGTGACTTGCCACTCGCTCGGATTGGTCACCGTCATCTGTACTTTCAGGTCGGTGCCAGCGGTCAAGTTGGACAGGTTGACGGGGTTGCCGCTCTTGTCGGTGTAGCTTATCGTCATCGTGATGAAGTTGCCACTTTCGCTCATGTCATACTCAGCAACCGAGGTCTTAGTGAACAGGTTGGCGACCATCTTCTGGTCGGTGAGGTTCTTGATTTCGAGCATGTTGCTGCCCATCTTCGGCGTGAAGCCATAACCTACCGAGGCCATATTGGTGTTCAGCGTGCGCTCCTCACCGTTCACCTTCACGGTGGCAGAGAGGTTGGTGTTGGCAATGTTCATCTTCTCAGCGTATTTGCCCAAGACGAAGAGTGCGAAGGCCGTGGTCTGGGTGTCCAACCAACGGTCGCCGCTAATCATGCGGCACAGATTATTAATATTGTTCTGCACAGTCTGTTGGTCGACGTCGCAGAGCATTTGGACGTATGTGTAGAAAGCGAGGTCGCGGGTGCGAGAGCCGAAGGAAGTGTAGTAGTCGGACATGCTCTGGCCTTCCTCCACATTGGGCAACAAGTTCTGCGCAATACTGGTTTTACCCTTTTGGGCAAAGGCAGCAGCGGCCAAGGCCTTGGTCAGGTCGTAGTTCATGTCGATTTCCTTGAAGCGGTTCATGGCACCCATTTCGGCCTTGTCTGCCAAAGCCAACACGAAGAGACGATAAGACTGGATGGTCTCGCCTTGTTTGTAGTCGGGGTTGTTCTTCCATTGCTTGGCGCGGTCGGCCTGATAACTCAGCAAGCCATCGAGGAAGTATTGCGGCACGTTGTAGCCTTGCTTGTTGGCCTCTACCAAGAAATGCAAAGCGTAAATCTCCGTCCACGGGTCGGTGTAGGTGCCACCCACCCAATTGGTCATCGAGTTGTCGGACTTCTGGTAGGCTTTCAGGTTGACGATGGCCGACTCGATGTTGTTGCGCATCTCTTCCTTGGCCTTGTCGTCAAGTTGGATGAAATAGTTCAAATAGAGCTGCGGGAAGGCCTTCGAGGTCACTTGTTCGAGGCAGCCGTGCGGGTAATCCATCAAGTAGTCGATGCGACCGAAGAGGTCAACAGGCATCAGGTTGGAAATGGTGATGTTGCCTTGTTGCGAGCCCTCGATACCAGACAAATCAAACGGCACGCTCACCGTCTGACCGGCCTCAATCTCCTTGGTGATGGTGTTTCTGCGCTCGGCATAAGGCATACGAATCGGCATCACCGTCGACGATTCGGCAGTGTAGCCCTCGCCCGTCACCGAGACCTTCATTTCGGCGTTGCCCAGTTTCTTGGGAATGCTGGTTCTCACAGCAATCAGGCCCTCACCTTCGGCGTCAATCTGCACCGTAGTGGGCAGGTCGCCAACGGGGTCGAGGTTCTTGTTGTCGAACTTCACCTGCAAGGTCTTGTTCTTCATCGTGGGTGCCTGCACCTGCACCTTGAGGTTCAGCTCGTCGCCAGGAGCCACCACACGCGGAGCCGAGGCATAAAGGTTAATCGGGTCGACGACCTTCATCTGCTTTTCGGATGAGCCAAAAGCCTTGCCGTTGCCCTTGGCCACCACCATAAAGCGCAAGGCACCAGAGCATTGCGGCACATCGAAACTATGGGAATTGGTTTCACCAGCCTTCAGCTCGAAAGGTCCCAAAGTCACTGCATAAGCCTTGAAACGTTTGTCCAAAGTGATTTCCTGGTTGAGGATGCCGTCACCGCCAATGGCGTAGACTGAACCCAACTCGCCACTGAACGCATCGACGATGTTGGCGTAATTATCCCACGTGCGCACGCTCAGCGCCTGCTTGCTGTTGAAATAGCCGTAAGGATTCGGGGTCTTGAAGTTGGTCAGGCCGAGGATGCCTTCGTCGACAATGGCCAAAGTATAAGTCATGCCTTGATTGTTGGCTTCGCCCACCTTCACGTCAATCTTCTTCTTGGTGTTGGCCGTTTCGGGCACTTGGATGCTGGGTTGCAGTTGGAGTTTCTTGTTTTCCACCTTCACTGGCACCACGCCATAAAGACGTATCGGCATATCGTTGGCAGCATCATGAGGTTGAATCAGAGCGACATAGACATACACATTCGGAATCATCTCTTCGGTGGCAGTGATTTCCACCTTGCCTTCCTGACCGAGATTTTCGACCAACATGGTCTGCAAAACCTTGTCGCTGGCCTCCACCGTAACGAGGGCCTTAGCTTTCTCGTTGGCGGGGAAAGTAACGACAATCTTCTCGCCCACCTGATAGCTTTCGGCAGTGGTCTTCATGGCCAACTGTGCCGGAGCGCCAGCAGCGGATGAGGAATGGCCGTAGCCCCAGTCGAAGAAAATGACCTTGGCAAAGGTATGACCACCCTGCTTGTCGTTGACGACGAAGAGGTAGCTGCCCCATTTGTCGTTCGGGACGTTGAAGGTCACCGAGGTGGTACCGTTGCAGGTCAGGCTGCCATTCTGATACGGAGCCTTGTAAGTGCCTGAGGCATAGCGTTGCAGGCTGTATTCATCTTCGCTCGACCACCACCAGTAGGAACCCAACTTGTAGAGGGCATAGTCCAATGCGACCGACGACTTGCAAGCCGTGCCGTTCTCGTTGACCATGGCAATGTTGAACTTCCAGTCCTTGCCGGTGTCGTAGTAACTGCCGTATTTTGAGGAAGTTTCAGGCAGGTCAACGCCCACATAACGCTCGTAAGGTGAAATCTTCGAAGTGAACGAGGCAATGCTGAAATCGCCGCCCTGCTCGAAGACCTTCACCGTGAAGGTGCCATTCATCATCTGGGCCGCATACACATCCTTCACTGGGCCGAAACCAATCTCCGCAGCACCCTCGGCGTTCAACTGGCCGCTGAACAGCGAAAGCTCCTGCGGCTCAAAGCTTTGGGTCTCGTTGACAAAGGTGTAATGGGCGAATTCCTTGAACGAAGTCTCGCCGCCACGCAGTTTCAAGTCGACTTCGGCCTTCAAGTTCTTGGCTTTCATGCCGTTGAGCCATTTCGAGCTCAGGCTGACACGCTCGTTGCGCGAAACGCTGATTACATTGGGCAGGTCGAACTTGATTTCCAAGCGGTTGGGTTTCACGGTCTCCACACGGAGGTTCTTGGTGATGGTGCTGGTGCCCACCTTGAAACGTGCCGTCCACAAGCCAGTTTCGTCCGACGGGTTAGTCGGGACGGTGAAGCAATAAATATCGTTGACAGGCTTGGTGTTCACCTGTTTGGCATAGAGGCGGCCATTGGCATCAATCACCTCAAGGACAATGGGATAGTCATCCGGCACGGTGGATTCCAAATCGTTGAGCATGAGGTTGAGTTGCAGGTCGTCACCCGGACGCCACACACCACGGTTGGAGTAGGCAAAGGCCGTCACACCCTTTTCGACAGGTTCGCCAGCCACATCGAATCGGCTGTATGACAAGGCATTGCCATCGCTCAGCTTGATGACCGACTTGCTGCCTTTCCTATCCGTAGCCACCACGAAAGCAGGACGGTTGGCGCATTGCAGCTTCAAATGGCCTTGGGCATCCACCGAGCCTTTGCCCATCTGCTGTCTCTGGAAGTTGTAGGCCACCACTTGCGCGTCAGATGCGGGCTGGGCGTCGGAGATGTGGTAGACGTAAACATCCACCACGTCGTTGCGACCCATCTTGGCGGTCACGGCGAGGTCGGAAACGACGATGTTCTTCTGCTTCTCCACATAGTTGTAATAATAGTAGCCGTTGGGGTCGCCCCAATCGCCCTCATAGTGGTATTCCTTGTAATCATCGGCTTGCCCGTCCCAATAACTGGCTTCTCGCTCGTCATTGTTGTCAATCATGGCGGTCTTCATCTCGTCGGAGGCGAAGGTGTAGTCGGCGGGACCGAAATTGAGGCTCAACTGGTACATCGCGCCCGGCTCCACCTTAATGTAATCGGAAATCACGATGGGGAAAGTCTTCCACTGGTTAGGATAAGGATTGTCGATGGCCAAGCGGACTTTCTTCTCCAAACGGCCAGCCTTACGCACGCCGTAGGTCTCATTCAGTTCGTTGTCCTGCAAGAACGACAGTATGTTGTCGTCGAAAATACGCACAATCCTCAGCGTCACCGCATTGAGGCAGATGGCATCGAAATAGACGGTGGTCTCATCCACGTTGGGAATGATGACGCCATCGTCAGTCCAGCGCACCTTGGGCTGCACCTCGGTCAGGTTGAGCTCATACTCATAGTCATCTTGGAGCACCATGCCGTTGTCGGAGCGGATGCCGCTGTTCACGCCAATGGTCAAATTCTCCATCTGGTATCTGTAGAGGTTGCTCTTGTCGAAGTAGAAGTCAATCTTATTTCCCTTGATGTCGGCCTTATAGCCCAAATCGTTGTGTTTGGAGATGAAGCCGGTGAGGTTCTGGGCCTCCTTCAGCGGCTGACTGAAGAACAAGGTGGCGTGGTCGGCATTTTGGTCCACATCAAAGGTCAGCGGAATGAAAATGCCCTTGGCGTAAATGGTCAGGTCGCGTTCCATCTTGGCCTTGGCGTCGACCGCCTTGCCGTCGAGGACGATGTGAACGTCGTAGTTTTCATTCTTACGTTCAAAGTTCTGCACCAAAAAGTCGTAGACATTGTTGCCCGCGTATGTCAACTCCACGGGATGGTTCTTGCGGAAGGCAGCGTCGAACAGGTTGATGGCATCGTCCTGGTCGACAGGCACGGCAAAGGCGACGCGCAGGTTGTAGTCCATCGTTTCGTTCGACAGGCAGATGGGCTGTTGGGCCACGAGGCTGAAGTTTTGGCGGCGCACGCCGAAGCCGAACTCAAGCATCGGGTCGCCAGCCACTTCCAAGAATTCGGCCATCTTGAACTTGCAGACGTAGTTCTGGTCCTTGTCGATGTCGTCGTACTGGAAGCCGATGGTGTTTTCGTCAATCCAAACGGCTTTGCCTTTCAAGGCGGGCGTAAACTGGAAGGCTTTGGCGGGGATGGTTTCGCCATACTTCACTTTCAGCATCTCGGGGTTCTTGAAGCGCACCACGATAGGCTCGCCCGTGGCGACCACACCCGAGGTGTAGCTGTCGAGCAATGGTAGCAAAGCCTCATCCAAGGGCTGGATGCGTTCAACGTAGGTCTTCGATCCACCAACAGTCGTTGATGTTCCCTTCTTGCCGCAAGAGGACATGAAGGCCAGCAGCAACACGCCGAAAATCAAGCTGATGCCGCCGAATTTTCTCATTTTTGTACTCATATCGTTTAAATTTGATTGATTTCGAGAGCACAAAAATAAGCAATCTTATTGAAAAATGGTTTTTTTGTTTCTTTTTCTGAAAGAAGCACAGCATTTTTTGCCGTTTTTGAGCTTAAAGTGTTGCCTATAGACAACGGTTTTTATTGAAAAGTGTTGGCCAAAGACAACATTTTTTTTTCAAAAAGTGTTGGTTGTAAACAACACTAAACTTGAAATCCTACATATCCTCCAACGAAAGCCCATCCATACTAATCTGATACGTAGCAAACTCGGAAGGCAGGGCTATCAGTTTGTCTTGCAAGTCCTTCAGGCTGATTTTGTCCTTGTTGCGCTTGATTTCGGCGACGAGGCAGGTCTTGTCGAACTCGTTCAAGGCCACCATGTCGATTTCGTTTTTGCCCTTGCGGTCCCACCAGTTGCCCACCTTGGTATACTTTCCTGTCTGCATCGTCTTTTCCTGAAAATAGCGTTCCAAAGTACGCCCCGTGAATTGGGTATAATTGTCTGTTACATATTGTTTTAGCAAACCAAGCTGATTGCTCTCAATCAAGCCTTGGTAGGGATAGACAAAGCGGAACCAAAACCGCAAAAAGCAGTCGTCAATCTGCCAACGGATGTTCCTCACGCCAGGCTTGCTCAGCAAAGGCGTGTTCTTGCTAATGAAAAGATAGTCCTCGTTCATGTTGTTGAGGTAGGCACCCGTGTTTTTCCCAATGACGCTGTCGATTTCGCTTTGCGTGGTCATGCCACCTGCAATCAGTTGAAGAATAGAGAAATAGGTGCCGTAATCGCGCCCAAACTCCGAAATCAGCAGTTCGGTGCCTTCGGTCAGGAAAGGCGAGTCGGGCGACAGGGCATAGTTGAGCATTTTCTGTTTGGTCGTGGCGTGGGCATCCATCAATAACGCAACGTATTTGGCCACGCCGCCGGTAAGCATGTAAAGGCAAAGCAAATCGTCAGGCTTGTATTCGGGATTGTGGTCGGCCAAAATGCCTTTCTGCGTTTCGATGCTGAAAGGAAGCAGCCTCAAGTGCGAGTCGCGCCGACCAAAAAGCGGCTGGTCGCTGTGGTCAAAAATGCGTTTCATCATGGAATAGATGGAGCCGCAAAGAATGAGATTGACATGGGTTTTATCCTTGTTACGGTCCCAAATGTCTTGTATCTCGCTCGGTATGGCGGCGTTGATGCCTAACAAGTTCTGAAACTCGTCAATGATGAGCGTGTAATGATGGCTTGCGCCGTATCGCATCAGTTCCTTGAAGAGGCTGCCGAAGTTTTCCACCTGACCGTATAGTTGCAGGTCGAGCACGTCTTGCGCCTGCTGCTGAAACTTGCGGCAAAGCACCTGCTCGTTGTCTTTCGAAACATACAAGTACAGAAAAGGCTTGTTTTCCACGCTTTTCAACAGCAAGGCGGTCTTCCCGATGCGTCGTCTTCCGATGAGCGTAGTCATCATGGAACGGTCTGACGACTGTTGCCAATTCTTCTCAAGTGCTTGTAATTCAGTTGTTCTATCGTAGAATTTCATACGCCTTTTGTATTTATTTAATCGTGGTTAATATAACATCCATTAAATTAATGGCGGTTACAAAGGTAGAACATTTTTTTGAAATGACAATCGGAAGCGGAAATATTTTAATAATAAAGCCATCTAACAATAACATTAGACGGCTTTATGATAACCTAATAATCTCGTTCAAATCAGTCGTTATTGACGGGAGATCCGTTGCCGGAATCGTTCGTCTTCTCGGGGAGAACTTCGGTAGGCTGTTCAAGCACTCGGCCCTTGATGCGCAGCACAATTGTAGGGTTCTGCACCGCATTGGATGTCACGGTTACTTTTTTATCGAAGTTTCCAATTCGGTTGGTCCTGTAAGTTACCTCGATGACTTCCGACTTGCCAGGAAGGATGGGATCTTTAGGCCAAGAGGGAACGGTGCATCCGCAACTCGACTTCGGCTTCTGGATGATAAGGGGTTCGGTACCCGTGTTGGTGAAGCGGAACTCACATTTACCATCGCCGTTGTATGGCACATCGCCATAGTCGTGGACGATTTTCTCAAATTCGATTTCAGGACCGCTCTGGGTCTTTGCGTCTTGCGCCTTGGCCGCTCCTGCCATAAGGAGCATGATACCAAGCAGATAAATGACTTTCTTCATTGCTTTTGATTTTTAAGATGTGAATAATTGTTGAATTGTGTTTAGTTTTGAAATGATGCTGCAAAACTACCGTCTTTGTCAAGCGGTCTAACGGTCATTCCAAACAATTCCGAATTATTAAAAATGTAAAATTCTGAAAACGAACAAGATAGTTAAACACCTGTTCCAAACGATTTTTGGAAACAGTCCAAACTTTTTTACCCTTCTTCCATCTTTTTTCTACGTCTTCCACGCAGTTTGTCAATCATATTGACGGTAGTGTCGAGATAGTCGGCTTCCTCTTGGCGCGAAAGTTTGAAATAGGAAAGAATGTAGGATTTTCGCTCATCCTCGTCCAAGTTGGGGTATTTTTGTTGCAGGGTTTCCATCAGGTCAGGATAGAGTTGGTCCACCACCGCGAGCATGGCTTCCCAATGGTCTTTGTCGCCGTAAACGAACTCCTCCAATTCTTTGAGGAGATTGGCTTTTTTGTTGCTGTTCAGATAGTTGTCTAACAAGAGCATAATGCGTTGTTCCTTCATCAAGGCATCCGAAAGGCGGTCGGCGTAATTTTGCTGGATTTGCTCGTTTTCAGCGTGTTTTTGGGCCAAATCCTTGTTCTGCCGCTTAAAATGGAACAACTCTGCATTGATTTCAGCCTCGCGTTTACGCCGTCTTGCCAAGCGGATTTGCGACACCAACAACGCCGCTAGAACCAAAGTCGCCAACAAACTGATGATGACGATAATGCGCTGCTTGATAATGATTTTCCGGTTCAACTCGTTCCGCATCACCTCACTGTCGTATTTATGACTGATGAGCGCAAGATTGTTCTCCTGTTGCTCTATTTCTCTCAACTTACTGCCTTCCTCGTACAGACAGCCGTATTTGCAGGCGGTTTCATAGTCGCCGCGCTCTTCGGCAAAATCGGACAGGACGCCGTAATAGAACCAAGTATCCTCGTTAGGCTTGGTTTGGGACACCAATTCCTCCAAACGGCTGTAATAATAATCCGCAGAATCCAAGTCGCCAGACTGAGAATAGATATTCCCCATGTCGTGATAATAGTACATGAGCAGATTGTCCTCACCATCCGAAATTGAAGCTTGCCAAAACTGGTTGAGATAATCCGCCGACCTTTCGTAATCCCCCGCATTGAAATACATGGTATGAAAACCAGACAAGACATTGCGTTTTGCTTCTGCTGACCCGCTTCGATCGGCAAAGGCCATGGCCTGATCCAAATAATATGCTGCACTATCAAATTGCCCGTGAAATTGATAGAAATCGCCCAACTCCCTCAACGCTTCGGCACGGTCGGCGTAATCCTCACCAAAGCCCTCAGCAGCGGCCTTCAATAATAAAACAACTTCCTCTTTGTCAGCATAATAGCCCAAGCATTGCGCAATATGATACCGAGCATGAGCCACCGTCAGCGTATTGTTCGACATAAGGCCGTAATGCTCCGCTTCCTTGAACAACTTCATGGCCTCCATTTTGTTGCCTGAATCCAACTGAATACGAGCGTTTTCCAAAGCATCTTGGGCGACTTGCTTCACATCGCGGCTGGAGGAATGACAAGCGGACAAAACGACGAAAACGACGGCAATCAGTGGAACGAACTTTTTCATGGAGGCAAAATTACACTTTTTTCATTGAACCAATATCAAAACACCTTAAACCGTGCCGTCAGCATCACGCTCCTTGGACGGATGGCGTAGGCGGAATAATAGCCGTAAATCCCTGAATAATAGGAATAAACAAAACTCTTGGTATTGAGGATGTTGTTCAAGTCAAGGCTGAACTTAACTTTTTGGAAAGTGTAGCCGAGGCTGCAATCCAACAGCACGAAATTGTCAATACGTTCAGCGGTACGGGTGTGATAATACTCCACCGAGGGCGTGATGGACAAGCCGAAAGGCAAAACCACGCTCAGATTGGCATTGTCGATGAGGCTCACAATCGGCTCACTATCAGCATTGAAGCTTCCCAATGAGGAAGTCATATAGCTAAAACTGCCTTTGTTGTTGAAAAAGATGTAGTCCGTGATGGCGATGGAAGCGGTCAGGTTGGCGTTCCAACCTTGGTTGTAATAGATAGCTATCTCATTCTGAACCAAATGCGGCGAGCGCCCCAATCCGTAGGAACATTTCGCATTGATGTTCAGCCGCTTCCAACTGAAACCCTTGCCCGCAAACAAGGAAACCGACAGATAATCGCCCCAACTCGGCAACTCCACAGCGTTGATAACCATGGTGTTGCCCTCAAAATTTTGCGCATACATCACCTCGTTGCGGTAGCGGTTGTAATTCACCGAAAAGTCGCCGAAGACATATTTCATCACATTTTTGAACGACAGCGTCAGTGAGGCGTTAGCACCGTAGGTGTCGGCTAAAGGGCAGTCGTAATGCGATAAGGTTCTGTAATTCTGCAAGATATATCCCGAATACAGCGTCCGCAAACTCGGTGTGCTGTTGTAGGCAGCAATTTTGCTACTCACCTTCCAATTGTGGTTGAAGTCGTATCGGAACGACAGCGAAGGCTGGGTCAAAACCTTGAATTGCTTGTCGGAGGCGGTGCCGATGCGGTCGTCCAATTGCAGGTAACGCAACTGGACGGGCACGACAAGCGTCACGTTTACGCGGCGGCGGTCGTAAGTGAACCAGGCACCTGCGGCAGGCTGGTATTTGTGCCAACGGATGTCGTTACTGAATTGGTCGCCGTCATTGCGAGGAGGAACGACGAAGCAATCTAGGCTTGAAGTTTCTTGTCTGGATTGCTTCGCTACGCTCGCAATGACGCAAAGCGCGTCTGAATTAAGCGCCTGCTCCTCCATGTTGAAACTGAAATAAGGCATGATACGAAGGCGTTTCCAAACCAAACTGGTGAGAAACCGCAGGGAGTTTTCGCTCTTAAAGGATTGAAAACCTATGTTTTGCAAGGTCATGGCGTAGTCCTCGCCGCCGTTGAGGACATCGGAGAAAC
>JAEEGG010021681.1_pt1 | contig 12730 bp, 9 predicted proteins | sample 9134161 | NCBI WGS metagenome assembly JAEEGG01 (sample SAMN16246543, study PRJNA631951) | gut metagenome | biome: gut microbiome; feature: rumen; material: CR-attached | host: Bos | place: Iran: Karaj | collected 2018-10
ACACTCGACGAAGTGCGTGAAGCCGATTTGTTACTGCACGTGGTTGACATCAGTCACCCCGACTTTGAGGAACAAATGCAGGTTACCAGACGCACGCTCACTGACATCGGTGCCGGTAATAAGCCTGAAATCGTCGTTTTCAACAAAATTGACGCGTACACCTATATAGAGAAAGATGCTGATGACTTGACTCCGCGCACCAAAGCCAACTGGACGCTTGAGGAACTGGAACAAAGTTGGATGGCCAAACTCGGTAAAGACTGTATCTTCCTTTCCGCCCGCGAACGTACCAACCTTGAAGCCTTCCGACAACTGCTTTATAAGAAAGTACGAGAACTTCACGTTCAAAAGTATCCTTATAACGATTTCCTCTACGACACCTACGAAGAGCAGGACGCATGAACGAAGCAACACGCCGATTCATTGAAACCCATGCCGCAGACGATGTACACCGGCTAGCCTTGTCGGGAAACAAAGACCCTGACGTTGATATGGCCTTTGCACTCACTCAAATAGAAGGGCGGCAACGAGCAAAAGCCAAATTACCCTTATGGGCCGCCAACCCCGACATTCTATGGCCGTCACACTTAGCATTGGAACAATGCTCGAGTGAACAGACGGCACACTATAAAGCCCGAATCGCAGGTAACGGGCAACGTTTCGTGGACCTTACAGGTGGTTTCGGTGTTGACTTTGCCGCCATCGCGCCACAATTTATAGAATCCATTTATGTAGAAAGACAGGAATCCCTATGTGAACTGACATCGCATAACTTCAAAACTCTCTGTCTACATGACGTGGAGACGGTCTGCGGCGACAGCACCGAATTCCTTCAAACTATGCCTTCGGCCGATCTCATTTTTATCGACCCTGCCCGCCGCGACCGTCACGGAACACGCACCTATGCCATCAGCGACTGCACACCCGACGTTTTGCCTTTGAAAGAAACATTGCTAAGGAAAGCTCCACGGATACTCTTGAAGTTTTCTCCCATGCTCGACTGGCGCAAGGCAGTCAAAGACTTGGGGGAGAATCACGTCAGTGAAGTTCACATCGTTTCTGTAAACAATGAATGCAAAGAACTCCTGATCATTATGGAACGCATCGCTCATCCCATGCGACTCATATGTGCCAATGATGCAGAAAGCGAGGCGTTCTCATCTGAGGAACTTCACGTCCAAACTTCATCCTACACAGCTACCGGCCAATACCTTTACGAGCCCAATGCCAGTCTAATGAAAGCCGGATGCTTTGGAGCGTTAGCCAGACGTTACAACGTCAAACCCGTCAGTCCCGACAGTCATCTATTTCTCTCCGAAATAGCCATACCCCGTTTCCCTGGTCGCAGTTTCTACATAATCAAAACCACCACCATGAACAAGCAAGATCTGTTTACAACACTCAGCGGACTTACCCAAGCCAACATCAGCGTACGCCACTTTCCACTAACCGCTGACAAACTGCGCCGGCGGCTCCGCCTGAACGATGGCGGCGACACCTTCATATTCGCAACGACACAGACCAATGGAAAACACATCTTATTATTCTGCAAAAAACAGAGATAGAATCATACATTTTGCGTAATTTTGCCAATGTTATGGAAGTGATCACACTACTTAAAGACCTCATCCGCACCCCTTCCTTCAGTCGTGAAGAACAAGCGGCCGCCGACCTCATAGAGCAATTTAGGCAAGTCCACGGTCTGGCCCCATGTCGTGAAGGCAACAACGTGTGGTGTCTCGCCCCTGGCTACCATCCCGACCACCCCACACTGCTGCTCAACGCCCATCTCGATACCGTCCGGCCTGCTGCAGGATGGCAACGTGACCCGTTCTGCCCAACCCTCGAAGGCGATAAGCTTTACGGTCTGGGTTCCAACGACTGCGGCGGCGGACTAGTAAGCCTTCTTGAAACCTTCATCCAGTTGTCAAAACGCCCGCAAACATACAACCTCATCTTCGCAGCCACAGCCGAGGAAGAAATATCCGGCCCTAGCGGCATGGCGCACCTTTTCCCACTCCTGCCCCACATCGACACCGCCATTGTGGGTGAACCTACTGCACTGCAACCCGCCATTGCCGAACGTGGCCTCATGGTGCTCGACTGTACCACTGTCGGCCGCGCCGGACATGCCGCACGCGAAGAAGGCGACAACGCCATTTACCATGCACTTCCTATCATCGAATGGTTCCGCACTTTTCAATTCCCCAAAGTATCACCCCTGCTCGGTCCCGTCAAGACAAGTGTCACCGTAATCCAAGCCGGCAGCACCCACAACCAGGTACCCGATCGGTGTACCTTCACCGTTGATGTCCGCGTCAACGAACTCTACACCAACGAAGAAGTGCTCGACATCATCCGCGCCAACGTCGATTGCGAACTTACAGCGCGTTCCACACGACTCCGTTCCAGCCACATTAGCACTAGGCATCCCTTGGTCAAAGCGCTCATACGCATGGGACTCAAGCCCTACGGCTCGCCCACGCTCAGCGACCAGGCGCTCATTGACTGTCCCTCTCTCAAACTGGGACCAGGAGATTCCGCACGCTCACACACCGCCGATGAATATATACAGCTCAGCGAAATCACACGCGCAGTCGACATCTACCTTCAACTGCTCGACGGTCTCACCCTCTAAACCACCCCTTTTCGGAAATCTTAAAGCACCGGCTTTTCACTAACTTTGTATCACGAACGTATATGCCGATGAGGAATGTCATAATTCGACTGTGGTCCGTCGCCCTCCGTCCGTTGGAGGTCAACGGACGTTTTTTCGTATTCATGGGCCTCTTAGGTACTCTGTGCATTGTTTTTGAGCCGTGGGACAGTCTCAGGCCACTATCGCTGATTGAGTTATTACCGGACCTATACATCGTTTGCGCCCTATTGTGCGTGCTGCCACACAAGGCACGCGGCGTGGTAAGATGGTTGTTGTCCCCTGTGGCCTACATCGTCTGTCTGTTAGACTGTTTCCTCTTTGTACGCACAGGTGCTCCTATGCAATCGTCTGTGCTGCGTGCCATGTTAGCAACCACGCCCAGCGAAGCATCCGAAGCTCTCCACGCCTATGTGGTACCATCCGTACTGCTGTCGCCCGTAGGTCTTATCGTTGTGTTGGCAATCCTTCACGTGCTGCTGACACTGCGTCCTTCGCTGTGTCCCACATGGGTATCTCGCTTTTGTCGCCGATGGGGGGCACCGCTGCTGTTGGCTTGTATTCCTCTGTGCTTTGTCGCGAGTTTTACAAACCGCCATTACATGTTCCACCGTCTGTTGCTCGCTCAGAGAGACACAGAGTTGCCTCAACATATCATGGACGTGACTATCAAGACCGGTTACTACACCCCACTGCACCGTCTGTGGCACTGTTGGCTCGAAGTAAGACATGACGGACAGACGCTTGATGCATTGGCCTCCTCGGTGTCCATGGCTCAGGTGGACAGTTGCAGCTACACTTCACCGAACATCGTGCTCATTGTCGGTGAAAGCCTGAATCGGCATCACCTTTCGCTCTACGGCTACCCCTTGAAGACGTGCCCTTACACGGAAACACTGGCAAAGGACAGCGGCCTGATCGTTTTGACCGATGTGGTGACGCCATGGAATTACACTACTGAAGCCTTGGAACATATGTTCTCACTCTACAGTTTTGGTGACAAGGGATTCTGGACCGACTATCCGTTGGTGACCACACTCTTTCGTCGAGCAGGATATCACGTTCAGTTTATTTCGAACCAATATGTGATCAATCCTCCCAAGAACACGGGGTCGTTGCTCGATACCGGTCTGTTTGTGGATTCCACACTCAGTAGCATTCAGTTTGACCGACGTAATGCCACCACACATACCTACGACGAGGCTCTGCTCCAAGACTACGATTCGTTGAGCCAGTGGCGTACAGAAAAGAACTTGACTATTTTTCACCTTATTGGGCAACATATCGAATTCGGTGACCGTGTGCCCGACGGATGGCACCGTTTCAAAGCGACCGACTACCATCGTCCCGATCTGACAGAGTCACAACGCAATATCCTGGCCGACTACGACAATGCCACGCTTTACGGTGACTATGTGGTAAGCCGTATTCTGGACCGGCTGAAAGATGAGAATGTCATTGTGGTATTCCTGCCTGACCACGGTGAACGTTCGTTTGATGGGTGTCAAACCTACGGACGTAGCAACAGTATGGCCCTAAACGATGTACAGCAACAGTATGAAATCCCCATGTGGCTCTGGATGTCCAAAAGCTACCGACAGACTCATTCTGATATTTACAATGCGATAAAGCGGGCCAAAGACTTGCCGTTCATGAGTGACCGCCTACCCCACTTGCTGATCGGATTAGCGGGGATACAATCTCCAGACTACAAGCCAAGCCATGATTTGCTCCATGTACAATATAATGCGCGCCAAGCACGTCGTCTGCGCGGCGAATATGACTATGATTCGCTGTGTACAACGACTACACAGTGAAAAATAAGTGTCCTATTGCTCTTGTGCGTCCGATTATTTGTAATTTTGTAGTGTAAATAATATAAGATAATGAAAATAGAAATTATTAACCGCAGCCACCACGCGCTGCCCACGTATGCCACTCCAGCCAGTGCCGGTGTGGACCTGCGCGCCAATTTAGACGAGCCCGTCGTGTTGCACTCCATGGAACGCAGACTCATTCCTACGGGGCTATTCATAGCTTTGCCCGAAGGGTACGAGGCACAAGTACGTCCACGTTCTGGCCTGGCTCTTAAAAAAGGGATCGGGTTACTCAATTCTCCGGGTACCATTGACGCCGATTATCGTGGTGAGATTGGTGTGATTCTCATTAATCTTTCAAGCGAAGACTTTGTTATTAACGACGGCGAGCGCATTGCGCAAATGGTAATAGCACGTCATGAACAGGCAGAGTGGATAGATGTTGATGTGCTGAATGAAACGGAACGAGGCAGCGGAGGTTTCGGACATACGGGAGTGTGAATTTGAGAGAACGTGAGTAGAGCATTAAGACATAAAGATATTGTGACACGTACCCTTATAACTATGCTGTTGGTCGGCCTGACGGTATTAACTAATGAAGGCATGGCCCGGGTACGGAAAGACAAGGCACCGACAATTGCCGATGCTCTCTACAATTCGCTCTACTTGGAATCAGTGTGCCAGCGGGAAGCGGGACACTTGGCCGCTCAGTATGAATTGCTCAACCAAGCCCTGAAGTTGAACCCGAATGCTCCTGAAGCGGTATTCGACATGGCGGCTTGTGTGTCGCAGGGCAATGTCATGGACGAAGAAACCGTTACGGAATTGTTTGACAAAGCCGTAAAACTGACAAAGGGAAAGAATCCGTATTACTTGGAAACCTACGCCGAATATTTGACATACCGACAAATGTTTGAACGCGCGGTTCCTTTATGGGAGAAACTCACGAATGATGAGAACAAACGCGAAAATGCGTACCGCATGCTAGTGACGTGTTACGACCGACTGGGACGAAACGAGGACATGCTACATGTGCTTGAAACTTGGACCAAAGTGGAAGGCGGAAGTGAGTATGTAGAAGTGATGCGTATGAAGACACTCAACCGGTTGGGACGTTACAATGAAGCCATCACCATTGCAGACAAACTTGCAGAAGAGAACCCCAGCAACGAATACTATGCAGCAGCACGGGCAGAGTCGCTTCTCGAAAGTGGCGACACGGCACAAGCAGGGCAAGAGGCCCGCAAACTCAAAGAGAAATATCCTCAAAGTCCTTCAGTACAAGTACTGCTGATTCATTATCTGAATGAAACAAAGCAACGCGACCAAATGTTAAAAGCAGTGGCCGATGTCATCTTGAACGACGATCAGGAGATGGGGCTACGAACATCCATGATGCAGAGTCTGATGAGCGATGTTAGATCGCCCGAAGAAGAAAAACAGGTGGTACAAGTTTTCGACAGTTTGATGACTCAGCCTTTGGAAGACGCTTCGTTGCCAGAACTCTACATACATTATTTGGTATCTAAGCACGCACCAGATTCTGCTTACATGCCGGCCATGCGCCGGATGATTGACATCGACCCTTCTGACAACAGCGCCCGACTGATGATGGTTCAAGATGCGTTGAACAGAAAAGATTATGGAGAAACTATCACACAATGTCGTGAAGGTATACGCTATAATCCCAAAAACTTAATCTATTATCACATCGGCGGCGGAGCTTTGTATCAAGAAAAGCGCTATGAGGAGTCACTGGTTCTGTTTAAACAAGGACTGCCATTCGTAAAGGATACTAAGGAATTGGAAACAGTGTCCAACTTTTATTCTTCATATGCCGATGCACTGCATGAAACCGGTCATCGTGACGAAGCCTATGCACTTTATGACTCAGCCTTGGTGTATAATCCTGTGAATACCGTGGCACTGAACAATTATGCCTATTTCCTATCACTCGACGGCATACGCTTGGACTATGCCCGGGAAATGAGTTCAAAAGTATTGGAAATAGAGCCAAACAATCCCACCTACATTGACACCTACGCGTGGATTCTCTTCTTAAACAAAGATTACAACGAGGCCCTGTCCTACATTGACAAAGCCCTTGAAAAAGTAAATGATGAACCGGGTGACGGAAGTCTTTACGAGCATGCTGGCGACATCTATTACCATTTGGACAAGCGTACTGAAGCTCTCCGTTTCTGGCGAAAGGCCGAAACTCTAGGTGGCGGATCGGAAATGTTATCCAAAAAGATAAAAAACCAACGTTATTACGAACAATAAAGAACAGAAACAAATGAGAAAGTCATTGAAACACCTATCCATTCTTTTGCTCGGCATTTTCCTGGTGGCCTCGTGTCATTCAACCAAGCAAACAGAAACGGGACAAACACCCACCAATGAGTCAGCATACAAACAACGCGTCTTGTCCAATACCCAATCCGCTTCGGCCGTAACGGCAAAAATGAAGGCACACGTCACATCAGGAACACAAGGAATCACACTTGGTGGCACACTACGTATGAAGCGTAACGATGTCATTCAAATGTCACTCACGTTCATGGGACTCATGGAAGTGGCACGTTTGGAGTTTACCCGCGACTATGTGCTTTTCATCGACCGGATGCATCAGCGCTACGCACGGGTTTCCTATGCCCAAATAGATTTCCTCAAAGCCGCCGATTTGGATTTCTATACACTCCAGGCTATCTTTTGGAATGAGATATTTGTGCCAGGCACGCCCGATGTCACACAGGCTTTGTCACAATTTACCATGGCATCCAGCGGTAACCATACATTACTTAGTCTGACAACAGCACCAAAACTTGACTACGCTTTCCTCACACAAACCAAGACAGCCCTGCTTGCCCGCACGTCAGTCCGTTCAAAGAATGTGAACAACGCTGACAACTTGGAATGCATCTACGACAACTTCATTAAGCTCGATGGAAAGTCATTCCCCTCGACAATCAACGTCAAGTTCAACAGCCGCAAGCCTCTGTCGCTCGACCTCTCCCTCTCCTCCATCAACAATGCCACCAACTGGGAAACCCGTACCAGCATTTCTTCCAAATACAAGGAAATGGACGCCAACAAACTCCTTGAAAGCATCTTCAACCAATAATCCACCGTCATGCTCCGCCGATTTCTTCTCATAATCCTTGCGGTTATCCTTGCCTGCCCGCTTTCTGCCCAGACAAAGAAAACCACCGCTGCACGCAAAACACAGACGCAGACTAAAAGCAAGTCCACAGCCAAGACCACCACGTCGAAAGCCAAGACACCCGTAGTGCCCGAAACCAAGGAACTGCGTAACCTGCGTAACAAACAAGCCGCCCTAAAGAAGAAAATCAGCCAATCCGAAACCCAATTGCGCAACACCATGCAGAGTGTCCGAAAAGGACTCAGCGAACTGACCATCCTCAACGGACAGATAGAAACCCACGAACGGAACATCAAAGACATCCAGATTCAGATTGACTCCATCACAACCAACGTCAATCTTCTTTCAGCCCAACTCGACACGCTCTCAGTCCAACTTAAGGACAAGAAACAAAAGTACCGCCGCTCGTTGCTCTACCTCTTCAACAACCGCAAGTCGCAGAACAAGCTCCTCTTCATCCTCTCCGCCGACAACTTCACCCAAGCCCTGCGCCGCTACCGTTATGTGCGTGAATACGCCAAGTACCAGCATGTACAGGGTATGCTTATACAGAAGAAAGAAGAGCAAGTGAAGAGCGTCAAGCAGCAGTTGGAGCAGCAACGCACGGAGAAGAACACCATGCTTGCACGTCAGCGCACAGAGAACCAACAACTCGTGGTACGCAAGGAAGAACAGCAAAAGGCAGTCACAGCCTTGCAAAGCAAGCAAAAGCAGATACAGATTCTCATTGACCAGGACAAGAAAGAAATGGCCAAACTCAACCAGACCATCGACCACTATGTGCAACTGGCCATAGAGCAGGAACGGCGCCGGCGAGAGGAGGAAGAACGCAAGCGTCGCGAGGCCGAAGCCAGAGCAAAGGCTGAAGCGGCCGCCAAAGCCGAACAATCGGGAAAGACAAGCAGCAAGACGTCCACCACGAAAAGCAAGACAAAGGAAACATCCGCTTCAAAGTCCAAGGCAGAGCCCATGCCCACGTACCGTTCCAACGACAAGAACTACCAACTCAGCCAAAACTTTGCATCCAACAAGGGCCGTCTGCCTGTTCCCGTCACCGGGCCTTACGTCATCTCGGCACGCTTCGGCAGTTACGACCTTAAGGGAGTGAAAGGCGTACGTCTTGACAACAAAGGCATTAATCTTACCACACAAGGCCCGGCTTCGGCCCGCGCCATCTTCGACGGCGAAGTGACATACGTATTCTCATACGGAGGGCTCAAGAACGTGCTCGTGCGGCACGGCAGTTACATTTCCGTATACTGTAACCTCTCCAGCGTGGCTGTCACACAGGGTCAGAAGGTAAGCACCCGACAGGCCCTCGGAGCCATCGCACGCGACGCCAGTGGCAAATACACCCTCCACTTCCAGCTGCGCAAAGAAACAAGTCTGCTCAATCCCGAGAGTTGGTTGGCACGCTAAAACATAGGTTATACCTTTTTCAAACAAAACGGCGTCTCGGATTTTCGAGGCGCCGTTTTGTCGTGCCAAAGTCCGACTTTTGAAAACCGATCCCGGAGTTCATCTCACGAAAGGAGTACGACACCCTCTCTTTACGCTTATTTTATATCAAAAAGCAGAAGTTATAGTCTGGAATGCCCACTATTTCTTTTTTTTATCTAACTTTGTACTTGGAACATCAATCAGTAACAGTTAATGAAGAAATACCTTATATTTTTTATGGCTATGACAGCAAGTAGTTTAGTCCTTATGGCACAACCGAAAGTCTACATGACCACTGAAATCAGTCCTGAAGCTCTCGTCAAGATTTACGAAGCCCTCGGACGCCCCGCCACAGGCCGCGTGGCAGTGAAAATAAGTACGGGCGAAGGCGGCAACACCCATTATCTGAAGCCCGAACTCATAGGCAAACTGGTGGACGAAGTGAACGGCACCATCGTGGAGTGCTGCACAGCCTATGGCGGCACCCGCCAAGACCCGAAAGACCATTGGGAAACCATACGTGACCACGGCTTCAGCAGCCGTTTCGCCGTGGACCTGATGGATGAATACGGACAAATACGCATTCCGGTGCAAGACCGCAAGCATCTGAACTACGACATCGTGGGTGAACATCTCGGGCACTACGATTTTATGATTAACTTGGCGCACTTCAAAGGGCACGCAATGGGCGGTTTCGGCGGAGTGCTCAAAAACGCCAGCATCGGGGTAGCCTCCACGGCCGGCAAGGCATATATACATTCTGCAGGCTACACCGACGATCCGCAACTTTGTTGGGAACACACCGAGGACCAAGACGGTTTTCTGGAATCCATGGCCGCAGCTGCACAGGCCGTACACAACTGGTTCGGACGTGGAAAAAACATTCTCTACATCAATGTCATGAACAATATTTCGGTAGATTGCGACTGCGACGGCAACGCCGCAAAACCCGAGATGAAAGATATCGGCATTCTGGCTTCACTGGACCCCGTGGCTGTCGACAAAGCCTGCCTCGACCTGGTGTTTAACCATACGGCAACACCCGGTGACGATGAAAAACCACTGATAGAACGTATCAATCGCCAACATGGCACCTACATTGTGGACTATGCAGAACAGATAGGGCTTGGCTCAAAGAAATACAAACTAATCAAATTAAAGTAATTACCCCATGAAAACAATTCATTACTTGTTGGCATTTGCCTTGTGTCTGCCAATACCTATTATTGCTCAGAGCGAAACTGGCAATGAAGATAAAAGTGTAGGTGAAGCTGTAGTAACCGGCACACGTGAAAAGACGGATATGCGCCATCTGCCCATGACGGTAACCGTTGTGGGACGTGAAGAATTGACACAGGGCCATCGTCCCTCCACATTACCCACCCTGTCGGAACTGGTGCCGGGTCTCTTCGTAACCAGCCGTGGTGTATTGGGTTATGGTGTGAGTGGAGGCGCTGCAGGAGGCATTAACCTACGCGGAGTAAGCGGCGGTGCCGGCCAGCTTTTAGTACTCATCGACGGACATCCACAGTATCAGGGCATCTACGGCCATCCCATCAGCGACAGTTACCAGACGATGCTGGCCGAACGTGTGGAGGTAGTGCATGGGCCTGCCTCAGTGCTCTACGGGAGCAATGCCATGGGCGGCGTGATAAACATCGTGACCCGCAAGCCGGCGACCGAAAATTGCGAGACAAACGTCTGTCTCGGCATGGGCTCCTACGGCACACTGCAGACGGAAGCTGGTAACCAAATACGCACCGGGAAGTTCTCGTCGACCGTCGGCGCACAGTATAACCGCTCCGACAACCACCGTTCGCGCATGGGTTTTGAACAATATGGCGGACACGTAAAACTGGGTTACGACTTAAACAAAAACTGGAACACTTCCCTCGACGCCAACGTGACCCATTTCAATGCTTCGCAGCCAGGTGCCGTGACCAGTCCTCTCTACGACGCCGACCAATGGATTACCCGCGGCGCCGTGTCAGCAGCCGTAGAAAACCACTACGACCGCACCAGCGGCGGACTGAGCGTCTACACCAACTTCGGACGACATAAGATTGATGACGGCACGGCCAATCCCGACAATCCTACTATGCGTTACTTCCGTTCAAAGGACGCCCTCACGGGCGTGTCGATGTATCAAAGTCTGAAAACTTTCCCAGGCAATCGCATCACAGCAGGTGTTGATTACCAACACATCTACGGCCTCGCATACTTCACTTCAAAGGCCGACGGCACCATCCTTGACACACCAAACAAGCAGAGCGGACGCTCATACCGCAACGAAGTGGCCGGTTATGTTGACGTAAGGCAAGACATTAACTTTTGGCTCACGGCTGATGCCGGCGTGCGTCTGGACCACCACTCTATCACTGGCAACGAGTGGGTGCCGCAGTTCGGAATCGTCGTGCGCCCCACATCCACAAGCGACCTGAAACTGATGGCAAGCAAGGGATTCCGCAATCCAACCATGCGTGAAATGTATCTATACCCGCCGTCGAACACCGACCTGCGCCCAGAACGGCTGTGGAACTACGAACTCTCTTGGCGCCACTGTCCGGGAACACTCACCTATGGCGTGAACCTTTTTTACATCAATGGCGACAACATGATTCAAACTGTCCCCGTGGACGGACGTCCCCGCAATGTCAACACAGGAAAGATAGAAAACATGGGCGTGGAGGCGTTGGCTGAATACAAGCTGACCACTCATTGGCGTCTCCATACCAACCACAGCCTGCTCCACATGGTGCACAAAGTGGTTGGTGCGCCCATTTACAAAGGCTACTTCGGAGCCAGCTATACCCAACACAAGTGGACGGCAAACATCGGAGCACAGCAGTTGGCCAACCTCTATACGAGTGCCACGACCAAAGAAAGCGTCCTGCTGCTGAACGCCTCCGCCAGTTACCGGCTTCTTGAGGATCTGAGCCTTTGGGCGCGCGGCGAAAACCTGTTGGCCCAACGCTACGAGATTAACGCCGGTTTCCCAATGCCGCGCGCCACATTCATGGCCGGTGTGAACCTGAAATTCTAAACATTATACTCTATGATCGAAACAATGAACTGGCAACAACTTGTGTCGTCCAAACGATTGGGCTCACCGGCCACGGTACACGAAATGACCGAACGCCGCACGGAATTCCAGCGCGACTACGACCGGCTCATATTCTCTTCTCCATTCCGGCGGATGCAGAACAAGACACAAGTGTTCCCGTTGCCCGGCAGCGTTTTCGTGCACAACCGGCTCACACACTCTCTTGAAGTGTCCTGTGTGGGCCGTTCGTTAGGCACTGATGCCGCTCTGGAACTCCTGAAACGTGACCCTTCGCTCGATCCCGACACTCTACAAGCTCTGGGAGCAATCGTCAGCTGCGCCTGTCTGGCCCACGATTTAGGCAATCCGCCTTTCGGTCACTCCGGCGAACGCGCCATTGCCAGTTTCTTCCGTGAAGGCAAAGGCAAGGACATACGCGACCTCATTGTCCGTGAGTGCGGCGAAGAGCAAGGAAACCTGTTGTGGAACGACATCATCCATTTCGACGGCAACGCTAATGCCTTCCGTCTGCTCACCCACCAGTACGAAGGCCGTCGTGCCGGAGGCTACGCCATGACCTACAGTGTCTTGGCCAGCATTGTCAAGTATCC
>JAEEGG010021683.1_pt1 | contig 12729 bp, 12 predicted proteins | sample 9134161 | NCBI WGS metagenome assembly JAEEGG01 (sample SAMN16246543, study PRJNA631951) | gut metagenome | biome: gut microbiome; feature: rumen; material: CR-attached | host: Bos | place: Iran: Karaj | collected 2018-10
AGATGAAAGAGTGGAAGAAGCAGGATGAGGATGTTCTTTCATACGCTCTGTTCCCTCAGGTTGCTACCGACTTCTTCAAATATCGTCAGGCTCAGGAGACAGGTGTTGATGTAAAGCTTGCTGACAAGGATAATAAGGCATATCCTGTGTAAGTAAATAAATATCAGATCCCCGGGCTGTATGCCCGGGGATTTTTTTGTAAAAAATCTGTTAAACATCCGTGAAACCTTGACTTGACGGATTTCTATAGGTAAAATAACATTCGTCACTTTTCTGGTAATCTGGAAAATAATTCTTTAACAGTTAGGAAATAATCTGCATGGCACGTAAAGAAAGCATAACCATTGACCGCATACTCGGAACAGCCTTTGAAATGACCAGGGAGTCGGGAATCGATTCTATAACCGCACGTCATGTTGCGGAGAAGGCCGGATGCTCAACCCAGCCTATTTTCAGGGTGTACAGGAATATGGCTGAACTGCAGGCAGCTGTATATGACAAGGCTGTTGTATTTTTCAGAGAGTATTATTCGGCTTTTGACCGCATAGGTAAGGTTCCGTTCACGAATCTCGGAATGGCTTATATTGCTTTTGCCAGGAAGGAAAAGAATCTTTTCAGACTGCTGTTTGTTGATACAGCGCCGGGAAGAGTATCGATGTATGAGCTTTTAAACGGCACGGAAGGTAATGTTGTAGCCGAGATCAACATGGCCAAGGAGATGGGATGCACTGATCCGGGCGGAATGTTTATGAAGATGTGGATATTCATCCACGGTGCGGCATGCATGACGCTGTCGGGGGATTATGATCTTACTGATGATGAGACCATGTCACTGCTTGAGAAGGCATACAGCTCATTTATAAACGACAGCGCAGAATGAACTGCTCAGGTACCGGATGCTGAGATATCAGTGGATTGGCAGAACCGGCAGACCGTATAGGTGGGTTGGATATGCAAGAGAACGCTGTGGAAGCGTGCAGGATACATTAGACCGCAGTTCGTAAAATGATAACATAAGGAAGTCTTGATATATGGATTTAAAAGGTGATGTGCTCATAAGGATAAGGGATATGATCCCAAGAATGAGCAAGAGCCAGAAGAAGATTGCTTTTTATATACAGAACGAATATGAGACCGCAGTGTTCATGACTGCTGCGGAACTGGGTAAACAGATCGGAGTCAGCGAATCCACGATAGTCAGATTTGCTTCGGCACTCGGATATGACGGATACCCTGATTTTCAGAAAAGCCTGGTCGAGTGTGTTAAGACCAAGCTTTCTTCTGTTCAGAAGATCGATGAGAAATATGGAAGATCTTCACAGTCTGAAATACTTACATCGGTAATGAATGCTGATATGGAGAAGATCCGCGATACCATGGGGAATCTTAATCCCAGTGCTTTTGATCTTGCCGTGGATATGCTCCTGAAGGCCAGGAACGTATATATAATGGGCCTCAGATCCAATGAGCCTCTTGCGGCATTTCTGCATTTTTATCTGAACATGGTGCGCCCCGGATGCGTTCTTATCAATTCCACATCCGTCACGGAGACATTTGAGCAGATGATAAGGATTGACACGGAAGATGTATTTGTGGGCATCAGTTTTCCCAGATATTCCATGAGAACCTTAAAAGCAATGGAATTTGCCAATGACAGGAGAGCTTCGGTTATCGCGATAACTGATTCAGCACATTCTCCGATGACTCTGTATTCTACCTGTAATCTCTATGCACGTTCCGATATGGTGTCAATTGTTGATTCTCTTGTTGCACCTCTTTCCGTGATAAATGCCATAGTTGTGGCTCTCTGTATCAAGGCACCGGATCAGATCAGGAAGAATCTCAAGATGCTTGAATCGGTATGGAACGATTATCAGGTATATCTGAATGATGAGATTGATTTCATAGATGACGATCCGATACTCAACTATTCTCTCAGGAAAGAGTCCGGAAACGGTAAAAAAGATGAATAAGATCATAGTAATCGGCGGCGGCCCTGCAGGAATGCTGGCCGCCGTTTCGGCATCAGATAATAAAACAAAGGTTGTTCTTGTCGAAAAGAACGAAAAACTCGGGAAGAAGCTCTTTATCACCGGAAAGGGAAGGTGTAATGTTACCAATTCCGCAGATAAGAGCGTTATCATGAAAAATATCGTGACCAATCCGAAGTTCATGTTCAGTGCCCTGGACAGGTTCGACAATACAGATATCTGCAATGAACTTGAACAAAACGGATGCAGACTTAAGGAGGAAAGAGGCGGAAGGATCTTTCCGGTCTCTGATCATTCATCGGATGTGATCAGAGCTCTTTCGGATGATCTGAAAAAGCACGGAGTGGAAGTCAGACTCAATACCTGTGTTAAGCATATAAGCAAAACGGAGGATGGATTTGAGATCTGCTTTGAAAACGGCAGAAAGGAAATGTTCCGGGCGGTGATCATTGCAACCGGCGGACTTTCTTATCCTGCAACGGGTTCAACGGGAGACGGACTTAGATTTGCGGAAGGCTTTGAACATACCGTCACAGAGACTGTTCCCTCACTGGTTCCGCTATGTGCGGAAGAAAGCTTTTGCAGGGACCTGCAGGGACTGTCACTTAAAAATACCGGACTTAAGATGATATGTGACGGTAAAACAGTGTATGAGGACATGGGTGAGATGCTTTTTACGCACTTTGGGATAAGCGGTCCCATGATCCTGTCTGCCAGCAGCTATTATCAGAAAAAGAAATATAAAACCTGCACGATATATCTGGATATGAAACCGGCGCTTTCCGAAGATGAGCTTAATGCAAGGCTCCAGAGGGAGATATCGGAGAATCACGAAAAGCACGTGATCAATATGCTGCCTGATCTGCTGCCTCAGAAGATGGTGCCGGTGGTGGCAAAGCTCTCAGGCGTAGATCCACATAAGAAATGCGGAGACCTGACAAGAGAAGAAAGACTTAAGTTCGCAGAGCTGCTCAAACACTTTGAGCTTAATATTACAGGAACAAGGGGATTTGAAGAAGCAATCATCACAAAGGGCGGCGTAAGTGTTAAGGAGATATCTCCCGGTACCATGATGAGTAAGAAATGCGATGGCCTGTTCTTTGCCGGAGAGGTGATCGACCTTGATGCACTTACCGGCGGATTTAATCTTCAGATCGCATGGTCAACGGGGTATCTTGCCGGGATATCCGCAGCGGAGTATGTCTGTGATGCTGAGTGATATGTGCTGTAAAAAACAATAACTGATGTGCCGGTCGTGTATGAAGGAGTATAAAGGCATCTGATGCCAAAAAGCGCCCGGCCGGATAAGATGTAATGATCGTGACAAGAAAAATACGTGAGGTACTGAAATGAATGTAGCCATAGACGGACCTGCAGGAGCAGGAAAAAGTACAATAGCCAAGCTTTGTGCAAAGAAAATGAATCTTGTATATGTTGATACCGGAGCCATGTACAGGGCTGTTGCCCTGTATCTGCTGGAGAGCGGTATAGATGTTAATGATCCATCCGAGGTGGCTGACAAATGCACCGGAGCTGATGTTGATATCAAATATGAGGACGGGATACAGAACGTATATCTGAACGGGATCAATGTGACGGGAAGACTCCGCGAGGAGGCTGTTGGCAATACCGCTTCGGTTACAAGTGCAGTGCCCGAGGTCAGAAAACAGATCTTTGCGCTTCAGAGAGGGCTTGCAGACCGGGGAGGAGTGATCATGGACGGACGTGATATCGGTACCGTGGTCATGCCTGATGCTGATGTTAAGATATATCTGACCGCAAGCTCTGAGGTGAGAGCGCGCAGACGGGTGCTTGAGCTTGAGGCAAAGGGAGAAAAGCCTGATTTTGAAGAGGTTAAAAGAGATATAGAAGAGAGAGATTACCGTGACATGCACAGGGAGATCTCGCCCCTTAAGCAGGCTGACGATGCAGTGCTCGTTGATACCTCCGATATGACTATTGATGAGGTTGTCGCCAAGATCTGTTCTGTCTGCGGATGATCTGACAGGAGACTATGATCTGATAGATTTATCTGCAGTACAGATCTGACAGAGAGATTTTTTGATTTATTATTTTTGAGAGATATGGAAGTAAGACTTGCGGATCCGTCAGGCTTTTGCTTTGGAGTAAAGCGGGCTGTTGACGGAGTATACGAAAAACTAAACAGCGGAAGACCGATATATACCTTCGGGCCTGTTGTTCATAATGAGACGGTGGTCTCGGACCTGGAACATAAGGGAGTCAGGGTTATAGAAGATAAAAAGGCCCTGGAAAGGACTGAGTTTGAAAAGGATGCGTGTATTGTGATCAGAGCCCATGGCGTGGGCAGGGATATATATTCTATCCTTGAAAGCAAGGGGTGTGAGATCGCAGACTTCACGTGTCCGTTTGTTGCGAGGATCCATAATATAGTCCTTGAGGAGAGCGGCAAGGGAAGGCACATCGTGATAGTCGGCAAATCCACTCATCCGGAGATCGTTGGAATATGCGGATGGTGTGACGGACCGTATACCGTGATATCCGATGAGGAAGGTGCAAAGAGTATCAGAACCGACCGCGAGATCACGGTGGTGGCACAGACCACATTTCAATACAGAAAATTTTATCAAATTGTTGAAATAATAAATAAAAACAGTTATAATGCTAATGTTGTGAACACTATATGTTCCGCAACAAAGGACAGGCAGGATGCAGCCGAAGTCCTTTCCAAGACGGCAGATGCGATGATAGTCATAGGCGGAAGCGCCAGTTCCAATACGCGGAGGCTATATGAGATAGCATCGGAAAACTGCCCGAATACGGTCTGTATACAGAAACCGGATGACCTTAAAGACTATAATCTACCTGAATCTGTTAAGCTGATCGGCATCACCGCGGGGGCTTCCACTCCGCAAAATATTATTGAGGAGGTTCAAAGATATGTCAGAGGAACTTACTTTTGAACAATTACTGGAAGAGCAGGAATCAAAGAAGATCATATTACATACAGGAGAGGTAGTCGAAGGCACAGTTTTTGACGTTAAGCCCGAAGAGATCATTCTTGATCTCGGCTGCAAGTCAGACGGTATTCTCAGCAAGTACGAATACACCAACGATAACAGCATCGACCTCACACAGGCTGTAAAGCCCGGAGACAAGCTTGAGGTCAAGGTGCTCAAGGTTGATGACCGCGAGGGCCAGGTCCTCGTTTCATACAAGAGAGTACAGCAGGAGAAGGCTAATCAGCGCATTGAGGAAGCTTTCAATAATCAGGAAGTTCTCACTGCAAAGGTTACCGCTATTCTTAAGGGTGGTATCACCGTTGAGGTTGACGGAACCAGGATCTTCATCCCTGCAAGCCTTGTTTCAGACAGTTATGAGAAGGATCTCAGCAAGTATCTCGGTCAGGAGATCGAGTTCGTCGTTGTTGAGTACAATCCTCATAAGAGAAGATGCATCGGTGACCGCAAGCAGCTTCTTACCGCTAAGAAGGAAGAGATGCAGAAGGCTCTCCTTGAGAAGATCAAGGTTGGCGATATCGTAGACGGTGTTGTCAAGAATGTTACCGATTTCGGTGCATTTGTTGATCTCGGCGGAGCAGACGGACTTCTTCACATCTCAGAGATGAGCTGGGGAAGAGTTGAGAATCCCAAGAAGAATTTCCGTATCGGTGATAATCTCAAGGTTCTCGTTAAGGATATCAACGGAACCAAGATTGCTCTTTCACTTAAGTTCGATGATCAGAATCCCTGGAAGGATGCTAACGACAAGTTCGCCATCGGACGCGTTGTAACCGGCAAGGTTGCCCGCATGACCGACTTTGGTGCTTTCGTTGAGATTGAGAACGGAGTTGATGCTCTGCTTCATGTATCCCAGATTTCCAAGGACCGCGTAGAGAAGCCTTCAGACGTTCTTAAGGTCGGTGATGAAGTAACTGCCAAGATCGTTGATTTCAACGAGGCAGATCACAAGATCTCACTTTCCGTAAAGGCTCTCACAGCTCCCGATTCAGATGAGAACGCTGATGAGGTTCCTGTAGATATCGAAGCAGTCAAGAATGAAGAGGAGTGATCTTCACCGGTTGTTCTGACCATTGATTTTATTAGATAATTAATGCCTGTTCGAGGATGACAGATATGTTTTTTCCCGGACAGGCATTTTTCTATCGTTTCAGCGGGAATATTGGTCTATAATATATACATCGTATTATTCCGGAGGCACTGATGACAGCTGATTACGAATATTTCAAAAAAGAGATCCTTAAGATGACATCCATCGATCTTAATGCTTACAAAGAAAAGCAGATGAAGAGAAGGATCGATAATCTCATACTTAAGAACAGGATCACCGGATATGATAATTATATTAATGCGATCCGCGGTGACAAAGAGCTGTTTAATGAGTTTATCAACTACATTACCATCAATGTCTCGGAGTTCTACAGAAATCCTGACCAGTGGGCATATATGGACAAGCAGATAATCCCCACTCTTACCGGCAGATTCGGCAACAGACTGAAGATATGGAGTGCGGCGTGTTCCACCGGAGATGAACCGTATTCACTGGTTATGGCACTTTCAAGACATATGCCGCTTTCAAGTATCAGGATAACGGCAACGGATCTTGACAGGACTGTAATAGAAAAGGCTAAAGTCGGGCTGTATGATTCAAAGGCGGTCTCTAATGTTCCTGAAGATCTTAAGAAGAAGTATTTCACTCAGGTAGGACCGTCGTTTAAGATCTCCGATGAGATCAAGAGCAGAGTGACCTTCAGTGAGCACAATCTTCTAAAGGACAGGTACGATACTAATTACGACATGATCGTATGCAGAAATGTGCTTATATACTTTACAGATGAAGCCAAGGATAAGGTGTTCCGAAATTTTTATGATTCGCTTAAAAGCGGGGGATTTCTTTTTATCGGCTCCACCGAACAGATAGTCAATTACAGGGAAATAGGTTTTAAGAGAGACAATTCCTTTTATTATGAAAAACCATAAGAAAAGAAGCCGCCTTTACGCGGCTTCTTATTTTTATAGTGATACTGGTACTGAACAGACACAAGATATGTATCTAGTAAAATAATGCAAGTGGTGAAATGATATGAGATTTTTCAGTATGTTGATGCGAGCATGGAGATGATGTGGGATGCATATTTGTTGAATGCGTTGCGGTCTCTTTTCATATCATCAGTCAGCTCGAAGAACAGATCGGTGCTTCTGTACTCACGCCTGAACAGCGGCTCAAATACGGTATCCCACTGAGGGAGATAGCTTGACTGCTTCCTGGTATAGCATGTGGCAGCGGTTGCCTGGGTTCTGTGATCCTTATCCACGAATGTGGCAACGGATTTATGAAGCGCAGTATCTTCTTCGGGAAGATAGTAGTAATCCTGATATGATGCGTAGAAATATTTCATCTCCTCGTTATAGAGAGGGACCTTGATCACGGCTTCATCTTTATCCGCCTTGATATAACAGCCATGAGCAAAAGATGAGATCTGACGGGGGAGTGAAGACTCGAGCTTAAGGCTCATAATGATCTCGCTCTGAGACTGACCGTTGTAATCCTTATAGGTATCTGCATGAACCTTGGTCACTCTGAATCTTCCCGATGTCAGGTCGGGGTATGCAAGCATTGGGAGTATGCGTATCATTCCCTTCAGATCGTCTTCATTGTGCAGCAGAAGCGTGTTGCATGCAAACTCGGACGGATTTTTGACATAGTCATGATATATGCCGATAAGATCTCCTCCGGAGAAGACGTCGGTTCTCTCAATCCCGAGAAATCTCTCGATGGATCTCTGTTTGAGCGAAGTGAGTCCGAGCAGATGCTTTAACGGAGAAATCCTTCTGTACAGATCGATGCCCTTGAATGAATCTATGGACAGCTCCAGCCCCAGGGAGGTGATCTTCTGGGTAAGATAGGGAAGGTCGAACTGATTCCCGTTAAAATGAACCAGGGTGTCATATCCGCCCTCTGTGGCAAATTCAAAGAAACAGTTTATTATATCCGCTTCCTCTTCATATTTCTCCGCAAGCCACTGCTTGGTACACCACTTATTATCGGACAGATAAGCACACCCTATCAGATAAAGATAGGAAGTCCTGGCCGTGAAACCTGTGGTCTCTATATCAATGAACAGAAGCGAATTGGGATCCGTGATCGAATTAAGATCGTAAGATGACTTAAAACTTTCAAGTGTTTCGGTTGTTTCTTTCATGTTCTGCCTCTTTGGGAAAACAGTGTTATAAACGTTTTCGCTTAACCACTTTACTATATCAAAAACCTGTTCTTTTATCAATTGAACGCATATGTGAAATAGTCCGTGAAACTCCTTAAAATCATGGAAAATCCGATTCTTTTGAGGTATAGTAGATATGTATGTAAAAATATGGAAAAGAGGGGAAAAATGGCCAAATTTACGTTCAAAGGCGGTATACATCCTTATGACGGCAAGGATCTGTCTAAGGATAAGCCCATAAAAGATGCCATCCCGGGCGATGAGATGGTATATCCCTTAAATCAGCATATAGGAGCACCCGCAAAACCTCTGGTCGTTAAGGGCGATAAAGTTCTCAGGGGACAAAAGATCGCAGAGGCAGGAGGCTTTGTTTCGGCTCCCGTATATTCATCCGTTTCAGGAACAGTCAGATCCATTGAAAAGAGAAGAGTCGCAACAGGCGACATGATCGAGAGCATCATAATCCAGAATGATGGTCAGTATGATGAGGTGGAGTATTCCCCCTGTGAAAACTGGCGGGAACTTTCTCGGGAAGAGATAATATCGAGAATAAATGAAGCAGGCATCGTTGGAATGGGCGGCGCAGGATTCCCGACTCATGTAAAGCTTTCTCCCAAGGAACCTGACAGGATCGATTATGTTATTGCCAACTGTGCGGAATGTGAACCATATCTGACATCGGATTACCGAAGGGTACTGGAAGAGGGAGAAGGTGTGGTTGAGGGACTGAGGATCATTTTAAGCCTCTTTACGGATGCCCACGGCATAATAGGCGTTGAAGACAATAAGCCTGAATGTATATCACATCTCAGGAAGCTGACAAGAGAAGATACAATGATCAGTATCAAGGAGCTTAAGACCAAGTATCCTCAAGGTGCTGAGAGATCCCTTATATATGCGACAACCGGCAGGAAGGTTAATTCCAAAATGCTTCCCGCAGATGTGGGATGCATAGTCAATAACGTGGATACCATATATGCGGTATATAATGCAGTTGTTCTCGGGAAACCGCTTATGGAGAGGATAATCACCGTAACGGGTGATGCCGTTAAGAATCCCTGCAATTACCGTGTGCCCTGCGGAATGAGTTATACGGAACTTATAGAGCAAAACGGAGGCTTTGTAACAAAGCCGGGCAAGATAATATGCGGCGGACCAATGATGGGATTTGCGATGTTTACCACAGATGTTCCCGTGACAAAGACTTCAACGGCTCTTCTTGCCTTTAAGGAAGATCCGGTATCGATGTCGGAGACTACACCCTGTATCAACTGTTCGAGATGTACATATGCATGTCCTGCAGGACTGATCCCGGGAAGACTTTCGGATATGGTGGAGAACTTTGATGAACAGGCATTTCTTGATAATGGCGGAATGGAATGCTGTGAATGCGGATGCTGCAGTTTTGTGTGTCCCGCCAAGAAGCCGCTGACGCAGAATATTAAATCGATGCGTAAGATACAGCTGGCAAAGAGAAAGAAATGATCAAGAATGATTGAAGGATAATAAGATGAGTCTTCCTAATGTTTCATCCAATCCGCATATAAGGAGCGGAGCTACAACACAACTTATAATGTTCACCGTCATCCTGGCTATGGTGCCTGCTTTCGGATACGGTGTCTACAATTTCGGTCCAAGGGTACTTGCCGTTACGGCGGTATGTGTAGGGACGTGCATTCTCTCGGAGGTTGTTTTTGCACTGATCGCAGGGAAAAAGATCCGCATAAGCGATCTGTCTGCATGCGTTACCGGTGTGCTTCTTGCTCTTAATCTTCCGGTGTCCATCCCTTTATGGCAGGCAGCTCTGGGCTCTGTATTTGCGATAATAGTCGTTAAGGAGCTTTTTGGCGGACTGGGCCAGAATTTTATGAATCCCGCCCTGGCTGCAAGGTGCTTCCTTTTGATATCTTTTCCCGTATCAATGACTTCCTTTGAAACGGATGTATATACGGGGGCCACACCGCTTGCACTTTTAAAAAGCGGCGAACCGGTGAATACGGGAGCAATGATATTCGGTAATATCCCCGGAACCATAGGAGAGACCAGTATGATCATGATCCTTCTGGGTGCGGTGATACTTCTGCTTACAGGAGTTATAGACCTCTATGTCCCCGGAAGTTATATTCTTTCCTTTACCGCGTTTCTGATCCTGTTTGGCGGACATGGCTTTGATCCGGCATTTATCGCTGCACACCTTGCGGGGGGCGGACTTATGCTTGGCGCATTCTTCATGGCGACTGATTATGTAACAAGACCCGTTACCAAAAAAGGTCAGGTGATATTCGGTATATTCCTGGGATTCATGACCTGCATATTCAGGGTGTTCGGACCTTCGGCTGAGGGTGTGTCCTATGCCATAATCCTCGGAAACTGTATTGTTCCCCTGATAGATAAGTTCACTGTTCCGGTTCCCTTCGGTATCAGTGCCTCCGAATTTAAGAAAGGAGGCAGATGACCATGAATAAGGATGTTAAGGAAGCTGTAAAGAATGCGATCGTCCTTATGGTGATCACTCTTATTGCCGGTCTTGCTCTGGGCTATGTATACCGGATCACCAAGGATCCCATTGAGCAGCAGAAGGCCGCTGCTCTTGCTGCAAGCTGTAAGGCAGTATTTCCTTACGAAGAAGGCTTCGAACAGGCTGCATCTTTTGCTCCATCTGAGTATATGGTTTCCGAACAGCTGAAAAATGAGCTTTCACAAAGCGGCATTGAGGTTGGAAATATCTATAATGCATTAGCTTCCGACGGCAGCATAATGGGATATGCCATAGAGGTCACTTCACATGAAGGCTACGGCGGAGACATTAAGATCATGTGCGGAGTTACTGCTGACGGAGTGCTCAGAGGCGTGTCGATACTGGAGATATCCGAGACTGCCGGACTTGGAATGAGGGCTGAGAGCGTTCTTGTTCCCCAGATCCATAATATGAACACGGACCAGATCATTTTCACCAAATCCGGTAAAACAGCTGATAATGAAATAGATGCCATAAGCGGCGCCACCATTACCACGACGGCATTTGTCAATATAGTCAATGCTTCGCTGAAGGTGTATACGGAGATTGCATCATTGAAGGGAGGCGCTTAAATGAATAAGGCAGCAGAGCGTCTTTATAACGGAATCATAAAGGAGAATCCCACTTTTGTACTTACCCTCGGTATGTGCCCGACACTTGCGGTAACAACATCCGCAGTGAACGGCCTTGGAATGGGACTTACTACTGCGGCAGTTCTTGCCCTCAGTAATCTGTTCATATCGATACTGAGAAAAGTAATCCCCGACAAGGTGAGGATCCCCGCATTTATAGTGATCGTCGCATCCTTTGTAACCATGGTGCAGCTTCTTCTTGAAGCCTATATGCCTTCACTCAATGCATCGCTGGGAATATATATTCCGCTTATAGTTGTTAACTGCATTATCCTGGGACGTGCCGAGAGTTATGCATATCATAATCCTCCCATAGCATCATTTTTTGACGGAGTGGGAATGGGACTCGGATTTACCCTTGCACTTACGCTTCTGGGTATTTTCAGAGAGTTTATCGGAAGCGGAACCTTCTTCGGTATAAGAGTCTTTCCGGAAGAATACGGAGTTACGATATTTGTTCTTGCGCCCGGTGCTTTCTTTGTGCTTGCCGCACTGGTGGCGGTACAGAATTATATCAAGGAGAAGATGGCAAAGAAAGGTAAGGATGTGTCTAAGATAGGCTGCGGTCTTGCATCCGGATGTGCCGCATGTCCTCAGAGCAGCATATGCTCAAGACCCGAAGCCAGGGCATCCCGTAAGGCTGTAAACAGCAAGGATTCCGTATTAAATGCTGAGAAAAAAGCAGAAAAAAAAGCTGAGACAAAAACCGGAAAAATACGGGATACAAAAAACGAAAGAATCGATGAAGAACCGGATGTAAATGAAGCGGAAACGGAAGACGATGATAACAAAGATGTTTCCGGTGAGAAGGAGGAGTAAAAAATGGATAATGTAAAAGAAATGCTCCTTCTGCTCGTGGGGTCTTCCCTTGTATCCAATGTTGTGCTCAGTCAGTTCCTCGGTCTGTGCCCGTTTTTGGGAGTGTCAAGAAAGATAAAGACAGCAGCCGGTATGGGTACTGCAGTAATCTTTGTCATAACCCTTGCAAGTGCCGTTGCAGGCGTCCTGTACAGATTTATTCTGGTGCCTCTTAATGTTACATACCTGCAGACCATAGTATTCATTCTGGTCATCGCTGCACTTGTTCAGTTCGTGGAGATGTTCCTGAGAAAAGCGGTACCGTCACTTTATCAGGCGCTTGGAGTTTATCTTCCACTGATCACCACCAACTGCGCAGTGCTCGGCGTAGCTGTAAGCAATGTACAGAAGAACTATGGAGTAGTAAAGGGTATCATTAACGGCATTGGTACAGCTTTAGGATTTACGGTGGCTATAGTTATCCTTGCAGGAATAAGAGAGAAGATGGAATATTCGAAAGTTCCCGGACCCTTTAAGGGAATGCCGATAGTCCTGCTTACGGCAGGC
>JAEEGG010021684.1_pt1 | contig 12728 bp, 11 predicted proteins | sample 9134161 | NCBI WGS metagenome assembly JAEEGG01 (sample SAMN16246543, study PRJNA631951) | gut metagenome | biome: gut microbiome; feature: rumen; material: CR-attached | host: Bos | place: Iran: Karaj | collected 2018-10
GATTACAAATCACGTGCTCTGGCCAACTGAGCTAAAGAGGCTTTTGCTCTAAGCATCCGCTACCGATTGGAGTCTAATCATCGGAAAGCGGATGCAAAGGTAGGAATTATTTTCGAATTACCAAAACTTTTCTAGGTTTTTTTTATCTATTGCGCAATTTTTCCTTAAATTTCTGCAATTGAACCTTCATGGAATCGACACACATATCGGTACTTTCTTCAAAAGTATCACTTGTTTTCTCGACAAAAAGCGTCGTTCCAGGAACCATCACGTTGAGACTTACCGACTTGTTCTGTGCCGTGGCAGGCTTGACAACCTTGCACTGCACTTCCACTTGCTGGATGTCCTCAAAAGCTTTTTCCAACTTGGCGACTTTCTTTTCGATAAACGCCTGCAGTTTCTCAGTAGCGTCAAAATGAATTGACTGAATCTTAATTTCCATAGTTACCTCCTGTTTTTAAGGGTAAATAATAAGGTTAAGCCCGTGGATGGGCGTTCTCATATACTCGTTTGAGTTGTTCAAATGTCGTATGGGTATAAATTTCCGTCGTTACCACACTCTCATGTCCCAACAGTTTGCGGACGCTTTCCAGTCCCGCCCCGTTATTCAGCATGGCGGTGGCGAACGAGTGTCGCAGCACGTGTGGCGAACGTTTCTTCAAGGTGGTGACCTTCGACAGTCCTTGATGGACGATGCGCTCCACTTGCGACTTGTTGATGCGCACCCCCTTGTCGCTCAAGAAGAGTGCCTCATCCAACCGCAAAGGTTGCTCATTGCGCATTCGGATATACTCCCGCAGCAGCTTTTCCAGTTCTGGTCCGAAGGGGACGATGCGCTGCTTATTGCGCTTTCCCGTCACTTTCAGCAGATGTGTATTAAAATCCACATCTCCGTCGTCCAGTCCCATCAACTCCGACAGACGGATTCCGGTCTCATAGAATAATATAATAATGGTACGCGCGCGCAAGTCTTGATAGCTATCTCCCCACATTTCCGGCATATCTATGAGTCGGTCCATCTCGCCTTCTTTCACAAACTGAGGCAGAGGTTTTTGCTTCTTGGGGCCTTTGATGTTATGAGCAGGATCGCGTTCCACCAACTTTCTCGACAGAGCAAAACGATAAAAGCAACGCACGGCACTCAAACAGTTATTCACCGTTGATGCCATGTCGCCTTTATCCATCATACTCTCCATCCAGTCACGGATAACATCCGAGTCTATCGACTCCCATGAGAGCTGACTATCTCGATTTTTGAAGTACGACTCAAAGTCCTTCAGACTTTGGCCGTATCTGCGCACTGTCAGTTCGGAACGATTCCGTTCGAAACGCAGGTAGTTCAAGAAATCTTCTATCATGCTCATTCGCTGCATCATTAGTTTTCGGCAACGAATTTACGAAAAAAACTTGAAACCACCAAATTTTTCGCCTACTTTTTACTCTTCGGTGGTGCGCAGCTTCTGTACGTAAATAGCGTGCTCCATCTTCAGGCGCTTCAGTACAGAGGGTTTGTCAAACTGCTGACGAGCGCGAAGCTCCTTCACAACACCTGTCTTTTCAAACTTTCTCTTAAACTTCTTGAGGGCCTTCTCAATGTTCTCGCCTTCTTTTACGGGTACAATAATCATTTGTCTTTTTGGTTTTAATTTTTTAATGAAACATAAACCTCCGAAGCACAAGTGCCACGGAAAGCGGGTGCAAAGGTACTACAATTTCATCAATCTCGCAAGTTTTTTCCTGTTTTTTTCTTCTTTCGTAGAAAAATAAGCATAAAGGCGGGCACTTCGGAACCTCCGTTTTCCAGGAAAATGAAAACGTTTACGATTCTTTTTCTTCCCTTTTCCTTGCTTATTCCAATTATTTGGACTACTTTTGCACCCGCAACATTGATTTATATCAATACGGCTACTTAAACTGATACTAATATTAATTTATTTATAATAATGAAAAAACTATTATTTCTATTTACCTTGCTGTTATCACTGACAGCATCGAATGCAGCGCCTGTTACCATCATGGAACAAGGTGGCTGGTTTGAAAGTGGCTATGTCACTTGGACAAAAACGGCTGGTTTGGAGTACAACGTATACGTCTCTCCAGCAGCCAGCGATTCATGGATTAAGCTCGATGCGGAGTTGGTTCGTGAATATCCAACCTATGGCCGTGCAGACGCACTGGGTCTTGCAGCTGGCAACTATAAATTTAAAGTAGTACCCGTACAGAACGATGCTGAAGTTGCCGCAGACGCCGCCGTATCTACTGCTATTGAGGTGAGAGCTCACGACCGTAGCGGCTTTGCGCACAAGAAGGCCGGAGATGCCGGTATTGGTGCTTACAATAACGATGGTACGCTGAAGGAGAACGCCCGCGTGGTATATGTCTGGGCAGACAACGCCAAGACGGTTTCTCTGGATGTGGCAAAGAACGCCAAGGGTGAAACCGTCAGCTATACCGGTCTTCAGCAGATTATTTACGGTTACCAGAAGGGCGATGCCAATGGTAGCTATGAAAAGCGCCCGCTCTGTGTACGTATCATCGGAACTGTCAAGGCTGCTGACATGGACGAGTTTGGCAGCAGCTCAGAAGGTTTGCAGATAAAAGGGCAGAAAGCTTATGGTCCGATGAACATCACCATCGAGGGTGTTGGTAACGATGCCGCTATCTGGGGCTTTGGCATTCTGATTCGTAATGCCGGTCGGGTAGAGCTGCGCAACTTCGGAATCTACCTCTGTATGGACGATTGCGTAAGCATCGATACTGACAACTCAGAGATTTGGGTTCACAATGTTGACTTCTTCTATGGCAACACGGGTGGCGACGCTGACCAGGCCAAGGGCGACGGTGCCCTCGACTTCAAGGGCGACTCTCAGTACTGCACGTTCTCGTACAACCATTTCTTCGATACCGGTAAGTCAAACCTGGGCGGCTTGAGCGAGTCTGCAGACAACTATATCACCCTGCACCACAACTGGTACGACCACTCTGACTCGCGCCATCCGCGTATCCGTCGCATGTCGATGCACATCTACAACAACTACTTCGACGGCAACTCCAAGTATGGCGTGGGCATGACCAGTGCTGGCTCGGCATTTGTTGAGAACAACTACTTCCGCAACTGCAAGTACCCCATGCTCATCTCGCTGCAGGGTTCTGACATCCGCTACGGCAAGGGAACCTTCTCGAGCGAGCCCGGCGGCATTATCAAAGCATTCGGAAATACGATTGTCAATCCCGCCCAATACGTCACTTACCAGCAAAACCAGACGGAGTTCGACGCTTGGGAGGCTTCTAGCCGTGATGCCCAGGTACCCTCATCGGTTGTCTGCAAGAGCGGCAATACGGGCTACAACAACTTCGACACCAACAGCAGCATCATGTATAATTATACCGCCGATGCAGCTGTCGATGTCCCTGCCATCGTCAAAGGACAATATGGTGCCGGACGTATGCAGCACGGCGATTTCAAGTGGACCTTCAACAACTCGGTTCAGGACGAGAACTATGGCGTCATCAGCGAACTGAAGGCCGCCCTGCAGAACTACAAGTCAACACTCGTAGGCTTCTTCGGCAGCAACACCATCAAGAACGGCGGTGCCACCCAGACCGTCAACGGCGGCGACGGCAAGGGCATTGACCCTGAGGTCAACGACAGCTATGTGCCTAACTGGGCCGGTGGCGGTGGCGGTGTGGTAGGTGCCGGTCTGCCCGACCCGACCTTCTGTGGTCCTGAGAGTGAGGAAGGCAAGAAAGATTGGGACTTCCTGTGGTTCAATGAGAAAGACAAGGACAAGATTGATGCAGCGATTGCCAATGGTCTGCTGACTTACACAGACGGTGGTTCTTTCAGTGCCACCCGCGAGCTGAAGTCGGGCGACGGCACGGCCGTCAGCCAATATACCGGCTCGCTGCAGATTCCCATCAGCGGCTCGGCCACCTTCAAGTGCGTCAACGGTGTTTCTTCTGTAGCTGCCAACATCTTCCGTACCGGAGGTGCTACAGGCGAAATCCAAGTTAGCAAAGATGGCACAAGCTTTACCAAGATTGGTGATTACTCTGCCAAGAAGGGCGATGCCTCCATTTCTGCTACCACCTCCGACTACAAGGAAGGTCCCGTCTTTGTCCGCATCACCAACAAGGCTACCGGTGCCCTTCACATCACCGGTATCAAGATCATGTATCCCGACCCCAACGCTTCCGATGACGACTGGAGCGACGATGGCAGCGACGACTCCCAGGCTGACGCTGACGCCAGCGCAGAGTTCACTGCCAACGGCAACTCACTGGTCTTCACCAGTGGCACAGCCACCATCTCGCTGCCCTTCAACGACCCGACAACCGCCATCACAGTAGTTGTTGAGCCTGCCGAGGGTGCTTCAGTAACGGCTGTCACCGGCGCCGAGGGTTCCGACAACACATACACCATTGCCGCTCCTACTGAAGGCGGCAGCAGCACCGAGGCTACTTTCACCATCACAGCTAAGGACGGCACCACCACCAAGGTCTATACCATCAAGGTAGAGCGTGAAGACGACGTTCCTGTTCAGACCGGCAACGTGCTGTTGCAGTCCGACAACGTCCCCGAAGGTTACAAGCTCGACGGTTCGGCCGAGGTGACAGCCTACACCTATAGCAGCGACCTGTGCAACGGTGCCAACCTCATCAAGGTGGCAGCAGGTCAGCACACCATTACCCTGCCCTACAATGCCAAGGTCACAAAGGTTGTCATGTACGCTGTAGGCGACAACAACACCGCCAACAAGGGCAAGATTACCGAGCTGGCTGGAAAGACCTTTGCCATCGACCTGCCCAGCCGTAAGAGCGGGACAGCCTTTGCCCAGGCCACCGTCGAGAACGTGCAAATCACGGGCGAGTTGACCTTCACCGTCAGCTATGCTGCAGGTGTGAAGTTCGAGCTCACTGTAGAGGAGAATTCCGGTTCCGGCATCCAGACGGTCAGCGCCAACGCTGCGGGCAAGAACGGCAAATTCCTCAAGAACAGCAAGCTCGTCATCGTACGCGACGGCAAGCAGTTTAACGTCAATGGTGTAGAGATTCGATAAGAACAACGATATTATACACTACTATTTAATAACACTACTAAAACAAAGGAGCGGACGGGGCGCGATGCTTCGTCCGCTTTTAAACAAACGAGAAAACTATTATAATATAAATAAGGTATGAAGAAACTATTACTTTCTGTACTGTGCTTGCTGATGGCACTGACAGCCTCAGCACAAACGGTCGATGGCCGTAACTTCAGCATCGACGGCTTTGCTGCATACGCCGGCACAGCGGGCACCAAACACTATCTGGCCGGAGGCACTACTGGCGGTCAGGGCGGAAAAGTTGTGAAAGCCGAGAACCTGTCACAGCTGCAGGCCTACTTGCAATCGACCAACCCCTACATCATCCTCGTTGACCACGACATCAACACCGGCATCAAGTGCTATGTCGATGCCCTGAGCACAGGTAAGCTCTGCGACAAACAGGACGGTACGGAGGGTGTCGAGACCACCTATGGCGAACGCATCATGATTGCCAACAACAAGACTCTGATAGGCATTCCCGATGCCAGCGGCAAGGCTCCACTCTTCTCACGCATCACCTTCGTCATGCAGTGTTCTTCCAACATCATCATCCGCAACTGCCGCTTCACCATGGTGGGAGCTCCCATCCTGAAGAATGGCGAAAACAAGATTGTGGCATGGCGCAACGGTTCACAGGTAGAGGTCGGCGACCCCGACTGCATCGGCATGCAAGCCGACAACAGCAGCGCCAAGAATGACTGGGGTGCCCACGTATGGATTGACCATTGCGAGTTCTTCAATGGAGATGCCGCCAACAAAGACCGCTACGACGGGCTCGTTGACTGCAAGAACAACGTGCAGTGGCTTACCATCTCCTACAATATGTTCCACAACCACGACAAAGCCTGCTTGTGGGGAAAGGGCGACAGCGACGTCTATGAAGGATGCCGCACCATCTCTGCCCACCACAACTACTTCAAGGACATCAAGGGCTCTCGTCTGCCCCTGCAGCGTGGCGGCAACGTCCACTACATGAACAACTACCAGGAAGATTGTCAGGACGGCTGGGATCTGCGTACCAAGTCTGTCGGCTATGCCGATGCCTGTTATTTCAAGAATGGCAAGTCGCCTATCCTTCCCGACGGTGGCGGTACGCTGAACATCAATACGGAAGCAGAGTACGGCATCATCTACGACAACTGCCTGCGCGTCATTACCGAGCACCCCAACGTCACCTATATCAATGAGACCAAGCGCGACCAGGAATTCCCCGCCTCTACCTACGTTACTGGCACTTGGGTACCCACCGACACCTGGGCAGAATACTTTGTCAACAGCCACGACAAGGCTGCCGACGTTCCTGCCGTCTGCCAACAGTATTCCGGTGCCGGCAAGATAGCCATCTGGACCGACGAGGTTCCCGCCTTCAACATCTTTGACTATGCTGACGCTGTTGCCTCGCCACGTACCATCGGCAACAACACCTACTACACCTACGACGAGAACGGCAACAAGATTACCAGCGTCGATACAGGCATCAGCCCTGTCAGCAGCACCACCTCTGCTGCCGCTGCCGCCATCTACGACCTGCAGGGTCGCCGCATCACGGCTCCCGTCAAGGGCCAAATGTACATTATGAATGGCAAGAAGTTAATCCGATAAAGCATTCTGCAAATTGACAAAAAATAATGGTACGCTGTCGTTAGCGTACCATTATTTTTTTACCGTTCTGTATGTAAATCCCCCGTTCCGTAGGCTGCGTCACCCGCTGACCGTTAAGGTTATAGAATTCGGCATTCTTAATGCCTAATTCCGTATTCCGCATTTCGCTAATAGCGGTCGCTCCGCCGTCATTGAAGGTAAAGCTGATTTCCTTGCTTTGTTCATCCTCCACAATGCTCGTCAGCGACTGAATGGGTGTTGCATCACCGTTATAGAACTTGAAGTTCGGCAGTTCCATCGACGCGTTCAGCGTCGTCACCTCGCTGGAGCCGGAGAAGGTGTCAAGTCTCAGACTGGTTTGATACTGCTCCTTGGTATAGGGCTGTGACGGCGTGGGGTCGCCTTTCGACACAAAGCGGTAGCCATTGATAACCAATCCGTCGGCAGGAACGATGCAGACACGGGGGGTGCCGGCTGTATTGTTGGGATAGTCATACATGGTGACTTTGCTGCTGGCATAAGCCACATGCCAAACCAGCAGTCCGTGACCATACATGAAGCCAGGCACCTGATTCTCCTTATCACGAGGCTGGACATTCTCTAAATACATCCATTCCTCCTGGTTGGCACCATTGCCGAACTTATAAGCCTTGCCTCCCTGTACCAGGGGTTTCATGCCACTGACATTCTGTGTCTCGCTCAGCACCTCGACGGTCGTCCACCCCATCACCTCCTGTTCCCAGACAGAATAAGGCACAGGGGCATATCCGTTACCGGCATGCTCACCATAGTCCATCAGGTCCCAGTATTCAGGTGTCTGGTCGTCAATCCTTGCCTTGCTAGCGGTAGCATAGTGGTCAGCCAGTCCCAATCCGTGTGAGAACTCATGAATAAAGGTTCCGAATCCGTTAATCTCATTTCCTTTTGATACATGGAACAACTCGGCTCCGCAGTTCATGTAGCTCACCACCACCTTCTTGCTCTCATCCTTTGCATAGGCATCACTGGTAGTGACGTTCTTAAGGCCGCACTTGGGCCAGATGGTATCTTTGTTGTTACCGCTAATGTTCTGACCATATCCTGCGTAGATGACGCATACCAGCTCGGCATTGCCGTCACCGTCGTTGTCGTACAAGTTGAAATCCACATCGCCATCCACAGCGGCGATAGCGTCCTTACAGAACTGGTCGAAGTGGGCATCGGTCGAACTTTCTTCGGCACTTTCCCCGTAATACGCCATGGTCTGTGGTAAGGTGATGGGACCGACAACGTCCATCTGGGGACTGAATTTCCCATGACTACTTTGTTCGAAGTAGCGGCGTACACTGCACAGATTATTGTACGAAGCATTGGTACTGTATTGGGGCAGATTCTCTGCATTGCAGAGCTGGTTAAAGGTCTCTTGAGTATTCTCTGTTACAAACCCCAAGTCACTGAATTGGGCCAAGATGACCAACACACGGGGTGAACCCTCATGGAGACAATAGCCGCCACCGGTATTGATCTGCGCACGGCGGGCAGCCTGCAGCTGCTCGTCTGCCCTGTCATAGAAAAGGGCTTGCCGGTTCTGCTGCTGCAGACACAGTTCCTTCTCCGAAACAGCACGCAGACTGGCGTTATGGGCCAGTTGCTTGGTGGCCCTCAGTGAACCGTCGTCGTTGATGGCTGCCACATAGTATGTTTTGTCGGCTGCTACCAGCATCACGCCGTCGGCGGTTGATAGCCACGACACGTGCTCGTCGCCATTCAGGACAATTGTCAACACGGTGCCGTCGGGCTGAGTCACCTCGAAGGGAATGCTCAGCGCTCGTGCTGCCTTGACAGCCATTGTTGTCAGCAGCAACACTACCATACTCAGAATCAGTCTTTTCATCATGTCTATGTCTTTGATTGGTTATTTTACTATAGTTCGGCAAAGGCAGCAGCCTCGGCCTCAGCGATAATCTCCTCACGGCTCTTCTCTTTCGGCTTCACCGTGATGTCATCCAGGGTCATTTCGTCATCTTCTCCCCTCTCCTTTGGGGAGGGGTTAGGGGTGGGCTCCTTGCTGGAAGAGTCAGGAAGGGGGCTTTCGAAGAAGTTCTCCTGCTCTCTTACCAGTTCCTCTGGGTCGGGAGCCACCATGACGGGTTCTTCCTCCATCTTCGTGCGGTCGCCCTTGGCGGCAAACACGGCGTCGATGAACTGAGGCTCGCGACGCAGCCGCTGCAGCGTGTCCTTGGCGGCATTCTGCTGACTCTCCTTTTTCGAGTAGCCTGTGCCTTTGCAACCCTCCTGACCTTCTATGAACACCTGTGTGGTAAACACCGGACTGTTCTTTGCGTCACGGGTCTGCTCCAGGTCGCGAAACTCCATCTTCACGCGGTTCTTCTGACTCCACTCTAACAGTTTCGACTTGAAGTTCACCTCCTTGTATGCCACCTTATCTATATTAATAATGTGGTCCAGGATGCGTTTCTGCATAAACCGCATGCAGGCATCATAGCCGCGGTCCAGATAGATGGCACCCACCAGTGCCTCGAAGGCGTTGCCGTTCATGTAGCTGTTGTGCGACGTCGAGTGTCCTGCCGACATGATAAGCTGCGAAATACCCATTTCCTTGGCAAGTTTGCCCAGTGTTTCGCGGCTTACCAACTTCGATCGTGTGTTCGTCAGGAAGCCCTCGCGCTTGCCGTCGAAGTGGCGGAAAACAATGTCGCCCACCACAGCGTCCAGTACGGCATCTCCTAAAAACTCCAGCCGCTCGTTGTTCAGCGGCTTGCCCTTCTCGTTCTTCCTACCGGCGCTCTTGTGCAGCAAAGCCTGTTTGTACAGGCTGATATGGTGCGGATAGAAACCCAGTATCTGAAAAAGAGCGCGTCTCAACTCCTTCTCATCAAGGAAATGCAGACGCAAGGCGTCTAATATATTGCGTATCTCCATAGCATAATATCAAATGAAAAACGAAGAATGAGGAATGAGAAATGTCCCACTCCTCATTTCTCATTCCACATTTCTCATTTATACTTCTTGAATACTACGCAGGCATTGTGACCGCCAAAACCGAACGTATTGCTAAGTCCGGCACGAACCTCGCGCTTCTGAGCCTTGTTGAAGGTGAAGTTGAGGTTGTAGTCTATCTCCTCGTCCTTGTCGTCGTCCTCGTGGTTAATCGTAGGAGGCACGATGTCATTCTGTACGGCAAGTACTGTTGCCATAGCCTCTACGGCACCGGCAGCACCCAGCAGGTGACCCGTCATCGACTTTGTTGACGAGATATTCAACTTATAGGCTGCGTCGCCAAACACCTCCTTGATGGCCTTAGCCTCAGAGATGTCACCAACGTGCGTAGAGGTACCATGAACATTGATATAGTCAATATCCTCAGGCTTCAAGCCGGCATCCTCCAATGCGTTTCTCATCACCAGCTTGGCACCAAGACCCTCGGGGTGAGAAGCCGTAATGTGGTGAGCATCGGCACTCATGCCGGCACCAACCATCTCAGCATAAATCTTCGCACCACGAGCCTTCGCATGCTCCAGCTCTTCCAGGATAAGACATCCGGCACCCTCTGCCATGATGAAACCGTCGCGGCTGGCGCTGAACGGACGGCTGGCCTTCTCAGGCTCGTCGTTGCGGGTTGACAGGGCCTTCATGGCGTTGAAGCCACCCACGCCTGTCTCGCAGATAGCAGCCTCGGCACCACCACCCAGGATGATGTTGGCCTTGCCCAGACGAATCAGGTTGAAAGCATCAGCCAATGCATTGCTCGAAGAGGCACATGCCGAAGCAGTGATATAGTTAGGACCATGGAAGCCGTACATGATGGAAATCTGTCCGGCAGCGATGTCGGCAATCATCTTCGGGATGAAGAACGGGTTGAACTTAGGACCGTCCTCACGGTGAGCACCGTAGTAGCCTACCTCGTCCTCGAAGGTCTTGATGCCGCCGATACCCACACCGTAAACAACGCCGATGCGGTCCTTGTCTTCCTTCTCCAGGTCTATGCCGCTATCCTCGACGGCCTGCATGGCAGCAATCAGGGCCAGCTGTGTGTAGCGGTCCATCTTGCGAGCCTCCTTGCGGTCCAGGTAAGCGTTCACGTCGAGGTTCTTCACCTCGCAGGCGAACTTCGTCTTAAAGTTTGTTGTATCGAAATGCGTAATAGGAGCAGCACCGCTCACGCCGGCAACCATGTTCTTCCAAGTCTCCTCGGGAGTGTTTCCCAGCGGTGTCACGGCACCCAGTCCTGTTACAACTACTCTTTTCAGTTCCATAATTTTAAGGTAATAATGAAAAAAGAAAAGTGAAAAATTTGCTACCGCACGCCAAATAATGGTGAAGTTGACGCGGCAGCAAATTCTTCACTTTTCACTTTTTCCTTTATACTTTTATTTTGCGTTCTCCTCGATGTAAGCGATAGCATCACCAACGGTAGCGATCTTCTCAGCCTTGTCATCAGGAATAGAGATGCCGAACTCCTTCTCGAACTCCATGATGAGCTCAACAGTGTCCAGAGAGTCTGCACCCAGGTCGTTAGTAAAACTTGCTTCGGGCTTAACCTCTGCTTCGTCAACACCGAGTTTGTCTACAATAATAGCCTTTACTTTGCTTTCAATTTCTGACATAATTTCTTTTCTTTAATGTTAATAATTCATTCTATTTTAATAATGCTTAACCACCTTTCGGTCGCTTAGCGAGTGCAAAGTAACACATTTTTATTGACTTACGCAAATTTTCCGAACAAAAAAGTGCATAAACCTGCACATTCACCCCAAACTTGTGCACAATTTGACCACTTTTGTTGCCTATCTTACACTTTTAGCCATACTTTATCGTTTCACTTACCAACCTTTAATCTGGAAACATAATCCGACATTGATGCCCAAACCACCAAATATTTTATTTAAATATCAAAATCATCCTCCCATCGTACCATAGAGGGCTAGAATGCCTATATACAGGGCAATTGAGCATAGGAGGATGAAGGCGATCATCCTCCCGTCAACCTCCCATGAACACCTGAACTGTAGTAAGCGTATCCGCTCTGACGCCTTGCAGGCTTTTCTGAAAGTGCTTACCTTTGCATATTCATTTTTTATCTGATTATGCAATATGAGTTACAGTGTATTAAGTTCCCGCAATGAAAAGGTTTGGGATGACTATTTGTCAGAACTGGCGCTGAATCCCAGTCTTAGTCTTGCCCGTTTCCTCAGGACGCGCCATGTTGGCGTACATAGTTATGAAAATTGGATGAGCCGCAAAGGCTACAGTGCCCGTGAGGCCAGGGCCCGTGCTGCAAGTTTGCAGGCGGAGCCGCTAAGGAGGGAGTCCATGGCACCTGAAGAATCATTTGTTCCTGTGGTTGTTCGTGAAGGCTTCCGTCCTGAGTCGAATCCCGGCGATATCCTCACGGGTATCAGCCTGACGCTTCCAGACGGGACGGCGATCAGCATCCGCCGTGGCAGTGCGGAGGCTGTCGTCTCGTTTCTCAGACTTTATTCGGGGGAGGGTAAGCCATGTTCGGATTAGAGGATAGCCGCAGGTACTACGTCTGCCAGCGCTATGTGCGGATGAACACGGGCATCAACGGACTGTCCAAGATTGTGAGTAACGAGCTGAACCGTCCGCTCCTGAACGGCGATGTCTTTATCTTCTTCGGCAAGAACCGCCAGATGGTGAAGCTGCTTTGCTGGGACGGTGACGGTTTCCTGCTTTACCAGAAGCGGCTGGAGAGAGGGACCTTCGAGCTACCCCGTTTCAGACCCGGCCTGAAGGCTGCAGAGATGCCCTACAGGACGCTTTCTGCCATCATGCGGGGCGTGAGCCTCAAGAGCGTGAGATACCGCAGCAGATTAAGAATAGTCAAGTCTTGTATTTTACAACCTGCTGATTATCAATAAAATAAATCAAAAATAACCTGTTTTTTATTTGGTGGTCTCGTTTTTTTTTTGTACCTTTCCTCTATAAAACCGAAATAAATTCTCTCGCCAGAGTAACTAAAATCAAGGATATGGTTAAGAATGGAGCATATAATTACATAACAAACCACAATAGGCC
>JAEEGG010021687.1_pt1 | contig 12727 bp, 5 predicted proteins | sample 9134161 | NCBI WGS metagenome assembly JAEEGG01 (sample SAMN16246543, study PRJNA631951) | gut metagenome | biome: gut microbiome; feature: rumen; material: CR-attached | host: Bos | place: Iran: Karaj | collected 2018-10
CCTGTATTCAGCCGCTTCTTCACTATCGGGATAGCGTTTAATAAAATCTTTCATAAGTTCTGTTGCCTTATTTGGGTCGGCAACTTCATCCTGATAAATCTTAACACTGTCTATTAATCCCTGCTTTGCCCAATAGCTGTCAGGGTAAGCATCTGCAAGATTTTTAAAAATATTCAATGCTTCAACTGGCTGATTAAGATGAATTGCCAACAGATTACCGATGCGGTAGCGGGCTTCATCGACTCTTCCCCAGTCATATAGCTTATCCAGACGCCAACGTGATTCTAAGGGCTTAAACTGAATGATATAATGCTCATACATAGCCCTGGCTTCGTCATAGCGTCTTAAATCATCATCCATAATGACGGCAATTCGGAATAAAGCTTCTTTAAATAATGGGCTTTCAGGGTATTTCTTCGTAAACTCGTCATAGAGCCTGATAGCTTCCTTGAAATTCTGCTGTCTATATTTTTCGTAAGCCATGGCAAACAATGCTTCACCAAGACTCTTAGAAGGTTCCGTTCTCTTTAACGCCGAATCATTAATCGGGTCTTTTATTTCTTTACTTCTGGAAGAACCCAACTCTTTAACTCTCAAATAGTGAAGCCTTGCTCTATCTAGGTTTTTAAGTTTAAACTCACAGACATAGCCGGCCATTCTGCAAGCAAGCATAGACCAATCTATTAGTTCGTCATTTTCTTCTCTCTGCTTATTAATTGATATTGACTCTGAAGCAATAAGTCTTACAGGAGTATGTAGAATATTTTCATAAATTTTAATTGAAGCTTCATAGTCTTTCTTTTTTTCACATAAAAACTGGCCATAAAGAATAGAGCCTACTCTGAAGCCATATAAATCAGTTACTGAATGACAATAGTCATCATAATAATCTTCAATTGCTTTCAAATCAGGGGTCTTTGTATAAAAATGTCCAATTACAGCTCTTATAAGCTTTACTTCAGCTGACAAACTGTGATCATCCCTGATTTTAGTCAAAAATTCAATAGAACGTTCCGGCTTATTTAGGTCGAAAGCAAAAAGCATAGCCAAATGCAAATTAGCCAGATTAGCAGCTTCTATTTCAGGGAATTTTGCAATTTCTTCCCAAGCTTCCATGGCCTGCATAGCAATTTCCAGGTCATAGCCTCTCTGAAAGCCCATTAAATACTCTATTGCTTCGACATCTTTCTTTTCAGGGAAATACCAATAGTATCTTTTAAAAGCATCTAGCAGTTCTTTCATACCAGTAAGGTCTCTGCTCAATAATTCTGCTCTGGCAATTTTAGCTTTAACAAGATAAATTCTGGCAGGTTTATCTTTTTTAATCAGCTTATCCAGGTTTTTAAGAGCCTCATCGTATCTTTTTTGTTCTTTATAGATTTCATCAAGAAGAAGCTTTGCTTCCCAAATCATTCTAGGATTAATTTCTTCAGAACGAATCAGAGTATCTATTTCTTTAATTGCTCTATCGTATTGTTTTAATTCAAAATAATAGCGAGCATTAAACAACCAGCCTTCACCAGCTTGTCTATCTTGATTTTCAACGACAAACCCCATTACTTTCTGTTTTGTTAAAACATCCTGTTCCTTTAATTCTTTCTCTGTCATAGTTTTAGAGAATTTTTTACCACCTTCTTCTGCCGTAATATTAGCAGTATTAGAAGAAACTTTTTCAGAAGCAGGAACAGCAGATTTAACAGGAACAGATGAAGAAGCAATAGCTTTAACGGGTTTTGTCTCCGAAGCAATAATATCTTCAGACTCAATAATTTCAGTAGAAGCCCCTAGCGGCTCTGCGGAAACATAAACGCTTTCTTTGGCATCTGCTGAAATTTCAGCAAATGCAGTGACGGAACTAAAAAAAAGTACAAGAAACAGGCTGATTTGTCTGCTAATTCTCATATATATATGCTTTCTAATATATTCTATTACTATAGTTTCAATTAGTTACAGAATACACAAAAAAGCCCCCTTAGTAAAGAGGGCTTTTTATTTAATAAGCTTTTATACTGTAATTTATTTTTTCCAGTCTAACAGTTCAAATGCTTCATCTATTTTATCAACTGTAGTTCCGACCATAAGCGAATCCAAAGCGGCAGCCTTGTTCATATATCTGCTGGCATTTTCTTCATCTCCGGAAAGTGCATAAGAAAGAGCTGCAAGAGCATGAACTTTAGCAGAACTCAGTGCCAAACCAGAATGAACCTGAGCAAAACTTTCAGGAGGCATGTTGCCAAGCATTTCAGCAGCTCTTACATAATCAGCATTAGAAACATGTCTGAATATAAGACAGCCTGCCAAACCTACTTTGGCTTCATTATCATGAACATAAGCTTTTTCAAAATACGGAATAGCTTCCATTACCTTGCCAGACTTAGAAAGCGCCCAGCCATAACCATTATTGGCATTAACTCTCTGAGCTTCAGTTAAGTTTTCATTTAAAGCCTGTTCAAATGAAGTTCTTGCACTTTCGTAATTACCAATTTTTATAGCTTCCCATCCTTCATTAATCAGAGTATCGGCTATAATTATTGAACTAGTGCTTTTGCTGCTGGTTCCGCAGTTCTGAATCATTGGAAAAGCCATAAGCACAATTATTAGAATTAAATATTTAGCTCTTTTCATTTGATCATCTCCATTTCATCAGCGCAAAACCGCAATTTTAATTCGTTTTTTGTGAGAATTGCCGCCAACATTAACTTTAACATCAGCAAGATAAACACCGTTAGCAACATCCTTATTCTTTTTATTAACCAAATCCCAGTCAAATTCGTAGATGCCATTATTTTTGTCGACCATAGCACCTTCCAATACTTTATGACCGCTTAAATCATAAATCTTAACAACACCAGAACCACCGTTAACATTTGCTCCGTCAACGACAACTCTAATTACAGAACGAGTCTTGGCTGGGTTCGGATAAGAAAGAACCTGAGCAATTCTATTTACTCCAGCAACAGCTCTAAGAGAAGCTCTAGCGGTATTGCCGGAATTGTCACCAGCAATTACTTCAAACAATTTTGATTCTGCGTTCATTTTTGAAGTATCGAAAATAACCAGATCATCCGAGAAGCTGGAAGTGACTTCTTTACCATCGCAAAGGACCTTAACGGTAGAATCTTTGATACCACTTCCAACATCGCTGACTTTAACAGCATATTTGCCATTTCCACGATATTCTAAATTCTTTGCGATAACTGGAGCAGTTTCATCAGCAGCAATAAATAATGATGCAGGAACATCAATATTGCCCTTAGCCTTACCATTAGACAAAGTAACAGGGCCAACCCATTTGTGACCGGAAGTAGTTGCTCTGTATAGACCGGCTTTACTGTTGTCTACACTTACTTCGCTACTGACTGGAATAGTAATCTGAAGTGCTTTATCGGCCTGTTCAACCGGCAAGGCAAGATCAACATTCTTGCTCATTCTGACAATTCCTTCATAAGAAGTATTGTTATTGCTTGAAGCCAAGACTACAGTGCCATCTGCTGAAATAGCACCTTTTGGAATATCAAGAACTGCATATGAAGCACTCAGAGAACCAGAACTTCCTCTAGCATAGTAAGAAGCAGAGAAATTCAAAGAATTGGAAAGAATAACTCCGTTTTTATTAGTGCCTGAGCAGACTATGGTTCCTTCACCATCAGCAGTAACAGTGTAGTTTGTCATATAAGTCGAGGAATTAACAGGGCTCATAACAAGATATCCCTGCTTTCCATTGTATGTCATCTGCACTCTTGGTTCTGATGCAAATTCTTTATCTGTTCTCACTATGATGTGCAAGAAGTTTTCAAATATTGGATTCGGGAATATAGCAACTCTCAAATCATCAAAACTTCCAGAATAGACATAACTAAGCTTTTCATAGTTATAATTAGAACAAACCATTGGAATCAGTAGGATAGTTTCATAAGTTCCGGTTGTTCCATAGTTCTGAACCACCAAGTTACCCGCCTGATTTGTATCAAGAGTCATAAATTCACAGGTTGTATCAACAGAAGTGCCTTTTTTAACTACAGCACAGGCAAATGTTCCATTATTGCTACCATCGAAAGCAATATTTAAATTCCCGTTATTGCCGGAAAGCTGAATACAATCGCCTGCCCATGAATTAACGCTTCCTGAGCGAGTATTCATTTCAGTAGAAAGAGTGAAGTTTTCTGTAGCAGGAACAGGCAGTTTCTGAGAATAACCGATATCATTAGAGGTATCTTTATCGCAGTCAACCTTATAACCCCATTTCCCTTCATTCAAAAGAGTTACACCATCACTCTTGTAGCATTTATCAAGGTAATTTGCTACAACCCAATCCTGAAATACCTTTTGGAATGTGGTATTGCTGGATTTTAGAACTGAATCATAGTTCTTTACCCCACCGTCAATTTTTGCTCTGATAATACCTTTCAAGAAATTAGGAATATTTGCATAACCATATTTTTCTATAGCATAGTATGTCCAAAGGAAAGATGCACCGTAGTTCGCGAAAGGATTGTTCCCATTCCAGACAGATGCGCGGTCATCAACAAGTATAGTATCAGGATTATGTATGAATTCATCTAGATTTGAAGAATACTTACCATTATACAAAAACTGCATATACTGAGTTATGCCTTCTTCAAGCCATTTTGCCAGACCAATCAGAAGGCCGTCTTTTATATAATAGGCTTCATTAAACATGATCATATGTGAAAACTCATGAGCTAAGGTTCCCATAAGTTCATTGCGATCCTGGTATAATCTGTAAATATCAAGGAAAACAATTTCCTTTTCATTACTAACTGAAACAGAACTTCTTGAAAGCTGATTACCAGCATAGAAATAACCAAGGTTTGAATTTGTTGTATCTCTAATATCATCTAAGAAAATAAAGACTTTAGGGTCACCATCAATATCTGGTTCTGTTCCTAAATATTCTCTGATTTTTGGATATATATTGGCATCAAATTCATCTGCTACCTTAGAAAGAGCTAATTTAGCAGTAGCTTTATCAGAACCGAGAATAAATCTTGGTTCTAGAACAACTCCGTCAGTTGAATCGGGAGAATATTTCAATAGCGGATTATGAGGCCAGCTCATGTTCCAAGAGGCATAAGCCTTTGGAGTTTCCTGTTCTGAAGCAGAAAGAGTTTTAGGCAGAGTTGGGAAAAACATTACCGGAACAAAAATATAACAATGACTGCCTATATATCTTAAACAGGCCTTGGGGTAATGTCTGTTTCCATCATAATCATAAATTTCCTTAGCCTGGTTTTCACCGCTTCCTACACCATCATCATTTGTAGGATCACCAGCAAAGCCTGGCCATTCACCACCGTCATGGAAAAGATCTTGAAGAGTTACAGCGTTCTTAGTGGCGAATGGAATCATAGTATTATCAACATCTGCTGAAGTAAAGTTAACTCCTCCAACAACAGCACGGAAAGATGCATTAATTGGCGACTTTTTTAAAGCATTAGCTGGAAGATTTGTAGGTAGAGTTGAATTGAGAAGAGCTGTTGCATCTACATGAGTACCTATTTTTGCAGCAGTTTTTCCCTGTCTTTCTGCTATATTGCTAATTTCTCCACCTACAGCCAAATTAGCTGCAAAAGCTGTATTGGCTGCCACTATTGAGCCAATCAGCATCGAAAAGATTGTTGATAAATACTTCTTCGCCATTTTAACGCCCCTTTTATGGGAATATATTATTATTCTTTAAAGGTATCGGCTAATGGGTAATTTATCTTTAACAAGAAAGTGATTTTAGTTTTCTTAGAATCAAAAATACATAGTCTGAAATCAAATAGCGTACATTGCTAAAATAGCTTTTTTAAAGTATAATTAATAGATAAGCCTATATTTCGGAGAGTCATAAAAGTGAATAAGTTTAAATCTATAAGAGTGACAATTCTTTTAATATTATCTATTTTCTTTAGTAGTATTCTTTCTGCTGCTACAGGTAATTTCGTTGCGACCAGCGAAGGGATGCGCTACGTCTACAAAAATGCTAATGGTGTCACTACTTACGTAAATCCGAAATTTGACTCTCAGACTGGTACTTATTATGTTGTTAACGATAACAATCAGATTATAGCCCGACAGCAGCTTCCAAAAGAAGCCGCGATGAATCAGATAAAAATAGTTGCTCCAACTAGTTCATCTAATTCAACAACTCAGGATTTCATGGGAAATGATGTTCAGATTTTAACACCAATGGCATCATCAGACCCAAGATACCAACAACTAAGAAGCTATATCGAAAACAATAAAAGTTTCAGAGATACTGTTTCCTTACAAATTCAAGCAAGAGATTACAAAATAAAAAGAATTCAACAAGACGTTGCCGAAGGAGTAAAAGACCCTACCCTAGCAGCCTGGCTTACAAACGACCTTAAAAAGCCTGTTTACCTTGAAGTAGGAAATTCCGGAAGCATTTACCATGACGGTTCTGGTTTTGTTCTTGCAGAAACAGGTTCTAATGGGCAAACTTCCTATAGAGACAACTCATACGTTAATAGAATAGTAATATCTGATAACAGTGAAATATTCAGCGGAAACAATAGCGACCCGAATACAGCTTCCATAATGTCTCATGAAATGGGCCACATGATTATGGACCAGCTTTATGAAACCCCGAACTACCCGTCTACAAACTATTATGGTTCTCATTCTAAAAATACTATTTCTGATGAAGGCTTTGCTATTTCAGAAGGCTGGGCAGAAGCATTAGAAGCAATATCTACCAAAGATTATCGTGCCAGATACGGTTCGGAAGATTCCTGGCGTTTAAAAACCCATCAGAATATAGAAGACAATAACTACATCTACAGAGATGCAGGCGTAACCAACGCTGTCAATAACGGTTATCTTAAAACTTCCGGCGAAATGCTTTCTACAGAAGGTGTTAATGCATCAATGTTTTATAACATGCTGGAAAGCAATAAGATACAGAATCCTTATGGAAAGGTTTTCGCTGTATTTGAAGAAAGCAAGCCTCAAACCTATAGAGATTTTGTCTACGATTATATCCAGAAATATCCTGAAGACAGAAGCACTGTTATTAAAATGTTTCTGGAAGACACTAAGTATACTACCGTAGACAGTTCTGCTGCAGCAAGATACAAAGACCTATATGATGCAGAACAGGCTTATTTGAATGCAACCGACCCCTATGCAAAATACGAACTTAAATATGCCTATGAATCTAAAAAACAGGCATATGATCAGTATAACAATGACCTTTACAGACAAGCCGCAGTAGATGGAACTATAGACAATGCTGTTGTAGCGACTAATAGAACAAATTCAGACTATAGAGCGCTTAGAATCAAAGAAACACTGTTTAAAACAAGATCTGCTTTAGATACAGGTGTTCAAAACGCTGGTAATTCTTTGAAAAACTCATTCAGTGCTAAGAATATAGCAATGACAGCAGGCACTTCAATAGCAATCAATCTAGCTAGTCAGCTTATGAATGGCGAAAAAGTCAGTCTTAAGACTGCAGCCAAGGCTGTTGCCTCTATGGAATTTGTAGGCAATTTCGTAGGTTCATCTCTTGGTGCTGCTGCCGGTCAGCTTGTTGTTCCGCTGGTTAGAACTTTTGTTCCTGGTATAGTTGGAACCTTAGCAGGTGCATTAATTCCTTCTGTAACATCATTAGTTGGCGGAAATATAGGAGGCAATCTTGGAGCCGGTAAAACTCTGAAAGAATCATTGAAATCACTTGATATGGTTGCCGTAGCTGGTCAAGCTATAGGTTCGACTTTAGGTTCTATGCTTGGTTCATTTATTCCGATACCAATAGTAGGTACAATGCTTGGCGGAATAGTCGGCGGTATTCTCGGAGAAAAGTTATTTACTGCTGTAAGAAACTTGTTTAAAAAGAAAACAAATACAGCAGCAAAAGTTTCTGCACCAACTCTTAGTTCATCTGATTATTCCAATAATATAAAAAACAATACTTCTGTCAATACAAGTAGCAAGACCACAGAACCGGGTCTCAGAATTTCAGATGAATTAGATTCTGTTTCATATTCAAATATGTCACCAGATTTGAGAGCTTTAAAAGATGATTACGAAAATGCATATAAAGCTTATATTGAAGCAGCAGCTACTAGCGATGCTGTAAAAACCAGAGAAGCTTTAAAAATATTCAGAGCAGCAAAATCTGCTTACGAATTAGCACTTAAATCCGTTAAATAAACCAATTAAGTATAAAAAAAGCCCTCTATTAAGAGGGCTTTTTTATTGTCTAAATTATGTTGGATATAACCTCTATGGTTTATTACCCAACCGCCTTAATAAAAAACTTACTTATTGCTTGTAAGTTTGTTGTTCCAATTCAACCATTCTCTAAAGAATACAAGAATACTAAGATCAAACATAACTTGTACCTCCTTTAAAAGAATTTGCATTATCAGTTTTGAATTTAATGCAATTACCATTTAGCATAACCCGTGCCAACTTACAAAACCCCTTTCTAATGCTGATTTCTCGTTTTGCCGCTTGTGAAATTCATCACAAGTTTGATTAAAAAGGGTACAAAGAGCTCAAAATTAACTGTTCAATTTTTATACATCAGATGAATTAATAAGCTTAAATATGACCATTATCAACAGCCAAACGTTCTATATACCGTTCTTCCAATTCTTTTAAAGCTTCTTCAAGATCAAAAGAATTTTTCCAGACTACATATGGAAGAGATTCTGGTTTAAAGGCCTCAACAAACAAGTCTTTGTCAGGAACTCTAGAGATTACATCCGGCAGATATTCTGCTTCATCCCATATTTTTTCCATTGCCAAAGCAGAGGTTTCCAGCAAATCAGAATCAATAGGTTCTATATTTTCATTTAAATCATCAGTATTAATTCTTGGGTTAAGCCAAACCGACTTTTTACCAGGCATTGCAGCCATAACATGTTTTTGTAGCAAGTCCCTCAAAGCTTGGGGGTAAGCAGAATACTCTTCATAAGATATTCCGCTTTTTAAGGAATTAAGAAGATGCAATATTTCTTTCACACTAACATTAGAAGCAGCAACAATTTTACTGATAACCTGCATAGGAGTTAAATGAAGCTGAAAAGCCCCAAAACACATCCATAAACCAGGTCTGTCCTGTGCATCCCAAAACTGATATACCCCTTGTTCTCTTGGGAAAAACAATCTACAGCCACTTAAGACCTTACAATTATATTTAAGTGGTATTTCGTATATTAACTTAGCAGCTTCATCCTCATCCTTAAGGAGAGTTTCTATGATAATCTGACGTTCCTGACGGCTTAAAATTGATTTGACATCATCATAAGCATTCAGTAAAGCATTATAACGTTCGGTTTCTTTTTCATAAGCATGTTCAGCAAATTTCTTCAGCAAAGCAAGAAGCATAGGTCTCTTGCCAAGCTTAGCGGCAATTCCCTGAAAAGCTTTAATTGAAACGCTTAATACAGAATTTTTATGTTCAGACCAGAGAAACTCGTAAATTCCTCTGTGAGGAGGCTGAATCATTAGTCAAAACCTACAACAGTCTGCCATTGTCCGTCTTTGTATCTGCTAACAGAACCACCAACAGTACCAACCCAAACAACGTTATCTTTAACCTTTATTGAGTGGATACTGCCTTGAAGAAGGCCGTTAGTTTCATTAAAAAGTTTCCAGCTTTCACCGTTATATAAAGCAATTCCTGAAGGAGTGCCAACCCAGAGATTACCAGCATTATCCATCGCCAAAGCTCTTATAATATTGTTTGGCAAATCTTTGCCTTCCTGGTGTCTGGTCCATTCTTTGCCTTCGTAATCGCAGCTGCAAAGTCCTTCATTAGTTCCTATCCAAACTCTTTGACGGACTTCATCGAAAGTAATACAAGTAATATAGTCAGAAACAAGACCATCATTCAAAGCAGGAGTCGAGCGAGTGTTTTTATTTGTAAAAGTTTTGACACTCTTACCGTCTTTAATAACAACACCGTCTCCATAGGTGCCTGTCCAAAGAGCATCGCCAAGAACAGCATAACAGGTCTTGTAAGTATTCAATAATGAGTCTTTTTTGAAGTATTTAAGCCAGTTAGAATTTGCATGAGCCTTTGGAGAATAAAAAGACAAACTCAATAGACTAATGACTGTAAAAATGTATAACCAGCGAGTTTCTTTCTGTTTCATTGTTGTTGCCTCACTTTTATAGTATCTGACCTAAAATATCGGCAGAAACAACAAATATGCTTATCCTTTTATTATAGACTTTCAAAACTCTTGAAACAATAAGCTTCAGCTTAATAAACCATTAATGCTTATATGGTTGCCTACCTTCAGCAGCCATTAGAGTTACTTCTTCTTCAGTCCTGAAACTATAGTTATTATAGCTAGATCCATCGTTCATATTGTTATTGTCGGTCCAAAGTTCACATTGGGTCATAACTGTCTGAACAGCGTCATCCATACCTTCTGGCGGATATTTATGCTTTTTGAGAAGTTTCTTTATCATCATTCGCATTTTTGCTCTGGCAGAGTCTCTTTTTTGCCAGTCTATTGTGCGGTTTTTACGTAAAGTTTCAGATAGTTCCTTTGTAATAGCTATTAACTCATCATTTTCGTAAAAGTCTTTAATAGCCTGTGGTTTCGTGAGAGCATCATAAAAAGCTAGTTCATCAGCAGTTAAACCTAGTTTTTCACCTTCTTTATGTGCTAGGGCTATTTGTCTTGCAAGATTTAAGAGTTCCTCTATAACTTGTTCATTAGTCAGCATTCCGTTTAAATAACGGTTCATAACCTGTTGCATTATATCACTGAATTTTTCAGACTTAACAACATTAGTTCTCTTATAAATTACAACTTGTTCGCCAATCAACTTTTTTAAGAGTTCCACAGCCATATTTTTTTGTTTCATCTTAGCTACTTCAGCAAGGAACTTTTCATCGAACAGCGAGAACTCTTCTTTAATATCAGAGAAGAGGTTGATGACTCCGTCAGATTTAACACTCTGTTTTAGTAGTTCATTAATTCTCGCATTAATCTCCGGTAAAGATAACTTATCATCTCCGCCTTTGTTGATGAACCTGCTAAGTAGAACCCTGACAGTTTCAAAGTATGCCGATTCTATTCTATGACTTTCACCCACAATAGAAGAACACAAAGACAAAGACTGTCTTAATATAAGAGCTTCTTTGACATATAAAGTTCTAGCTTCATTCTTGCTAGGCGATAATAGAAAATCTAAACCTCCGTTAATGGCTTGAGCTTTCTCTAAGTCTGTTCCTGTCATAAACTTAGAATAGTCATAACCATGTAGCAAATCTCTACATACTGAGAATTTTTCTAAAAACTTCTTGTATGCTTCTTTGCTGATATCTGTGTCACCGTAGTTTTTCTGGTCTCTTTCACTATATTCGTGCATAGCAGCTTTGAGAGCTGAAGCTATGCCAACATAGTCAACAACAAGACCACCTTCTTTATTTTTAAATACTCTGTTAACTCTTGCTATAGCTTGCATTAGGTTGTGTCCAGACATAGGCTTGTAAACATACATTGTAGCGAGTGATGGAACATCAAAGCCTGTGAGCCACATATCAACAACTATAGCTATCTTGAATTCACTATTATTATCTTTAAATTCTTTTGCCAGCTCTTCACGTTCTGATTTATTACTGGTAAAATCTTTCCATTCTTCTGGATCTTTATTATCTCTTGTAATTACAGTTCTTACCTTCTTATCCCAACCAGCACGTCTTTCTCTTATTTTTTTACATATATTTATAGCAATTTCTCTAGAGTAGGCAACAATCATAGCCTTGCCAGTCAAAAGGTTCTGTCTGTTTTCTTCATAATGTTTCAAAATATCGTCAACCAATGAGTTTAAGGTGTTATCGTTACCTAATATTGCTTCCAGTTTTCCTAACTGTTTCTTGCTACTCTCTTTGGCTTCCTCTTCTGCGTTCATCTGCTCATATTCTTCGTCAATAAGCTTTAAGGTTTTATCATCCAGCTTGAGTCTTATAACTCTGCTTTCATAGTAGACAGGTCTTGTGGCTCCGTCTTCTACTGCTTGGGTCATATCATAAATATCAATATAGTTGCCGAATACTTCTTGAGTATCTTTGTCCGCTCTGGATATAGGTGTCCCTGTAAATCCTATATAAGTTGCATTAGGTAAGGAATTCCTTACTCTGCGGGCAGCACCGACTGTAATTTTTGCTATTTCCTGTCCATTTTCCTTGTCTTTGGTTATCTTAACCTTTTCTGTAAGCCCATACTGACTTCTGTGAGCTTCGTCAGCCAGAACAATAATATTGTGCCTTTCGGAAAGATGTTCTTGTGACTCTGTAAACTTGTGCATAGTGGTAAAGAAAATGCCATTTACGGTTGTCTTGGTCAGCAGTTCTTTGAGGTGCTTCCTATCTTTTGCCTGAACTGCTTCTTGTCTCAGAAAATCTTTACATTTGGAAAATTGCCCATATAGCTGGTCATCTAAATCGTTTCTGTCAGTTAGAACAACTATGGTCGGTGATTCCAAAGCTGTCTGTAACAGGTGAGCATAAAATACCATAGATAATGATTTTCCACTTCCCTGTGTGTGCCAGAACACACCGCCCTTTCCATCTGTCTGAGTAGCCTTAATGGTTGAGGCTATGGCTTTTTTTACTGCAAAATACTGGTGATAGCCAGCAAGTATCTTTATAGGTCCTTGTCCTTCATAGGAGAAACATATAAAATTCTTTATTATATCTAGTAATCTTTCCTTAGGGAAAATGCCATTA
>JAEEGG010021692.1_pt1 | contig 12725 bp, 9 predicted proteins | sample 9134161 | NCBI WGS metagenome assembly JAEEGG01 (sample SAMN16246543, study PRJNA631951) | gut metagenome | biome: gut microbiome; feature: rumen; material: CR-attached | host: Bos | place: Iran: Karaj | collected 2018-10
GAGAATAACTTCGCGATTATAGGGCGGAAGAACGTTTTCAACAGGGGTGTCGCCCAGCGGAACAGGGATAAGATAGAGGGAGGACATGCTAATGATTAGAACTTGGGGATTAGTTTTTTTAGCGAATCAATGCGCAAAAGTAGCATTTTTCTTTGAGAAACCAGAGAGTTTTACTACTTTTGTACGTTGAAATGATAGCTTCGTAAAGAAAAATGAGAAATTTCAGAATAATCGTAACGACTTTGGCGCTCTGTGCAGCTGTTGCTGCCGATGCCCAGGTGTATGCCGAAATGCTGCTGGCAGGCAAAGACAGAGACGAGCGGAAGGAGATTCAGTCGCTCACCGTGCCTGGAAATGTAGACGTTTATAATCAGCTGCACCATCACGGCCCTGCTTTTGAAAGCGAACTGGTTGGCTACCGCGTCTATTTCGACAAGCGGCAGACAGTAGACATCTATGGCAAGCGCTATAAAGGATTGGAGTTGGCTCATACGCAATTCTACCCCACAGCAGACGACATCCGCGGCGGCTATGGCGATGATGTGTTGTGGGCAGGGACGACCGTCTCTGTCGGCTCGCTGCGCGGTTTCATTGATGGAATGCCAACCTTTATTGAACCCGTCGAACGGCGCACGGAAAGCATCCTCAATTACGGCCCCGACAAGGCCGTCATCGAAGTAAAAGTGGAGGGCTGGCAATATCAGGGAAAACGCATCAACATGACACAGCGATTCACGCTCTATGCCGAGCATCGCGACGTGCGAGTGGATGTCACCTTCGACGGCATCAACGAAGTTCCTGCACCGTTTTGCACAGGTGTGCTGAAATTCCCCGGCGGAATGGAATTCTCAGACCATGGCGGCCTTTGCGCCACGTGGGGCACAAACTGGGCTTACGGGCCGAAGGACACCCTTGATGTCCACAAGAAAGCCACCGTGGGCGTAGCCGTCTGCATACCACCTCAATACGTAGTAAGCGAGCCATACAACGAAGAGAATCTTCTCTACCTTATCTCACCCGCTCCCCAAGTCTCAGAAAAGAATTCGAGAACCAAGAAAGCCTATGCCGTAGCGCCTTCCGTGGAGAATTACAGCCTTACCTACTATCTGGCTTTCTGCTCGGCTGCCGAGGAATGGGCAGGCTCCTTCCACAGCGCCGATGAATGGTTCCGCTGGGTGAAGCAATGGAAAAGGGAAATAATGAAGCCGTGATGCCTACAAAAAGACTCGTTATCTTCGACCTCGACGGCACGCTGCTGGACACCGTGCTGGATCTCGCCGATGCCACCAACCATGCGCTGGAAAGCTGCGGATGGCCGACGCATCCCTCTGAGGCCTACTACAACTTCGTCGGGCGAGGTATCAATAACCTGTTTAGAGCCGCGCTGCCCGAGCAGGAACGCACGGAGGAAAACATCGGAAAGATGCGCTCGTTCTTTATTCCTTATTATAATGTTCATAACACCGACAGAAGCCACCCTTACACAGGCATCCCCAAACTGCTGAATACGCTGACGGAGAGAGGCATTGCCATTGCCGTTGCCTCCAACAAATACCAGCAAGCCACGGAGAAGCTCATCCGTCATTTCTTCCCCGATGTACCCTTTGCCGTTATCCTTGGACAGCGAGAAGGATTCCCCATGAAGCCCGACCCTGCAATCGTGAACCTCATCCGAGAGCGAACAAGCACACAGCCTGACGATGTGCTCTATGTGGGCGACTCGGGCATCGACATGCAAACGGCAACCAACGCAAGTGTAGAATCCGTAGGCGTAACGTGGGGTTTCCGCCCTGTCAATGAACTGACTGAGAACGGCGCCAACCATCTTGCCGACATTCCCGCTGACATCCTCTCCTTTCTTTAATAACCACCCATGCATAACTACCTTTCAACCGACAAAGTGGCAGAGCTCATCAGCCAAGACTACAGCCTCCTGCAGGTGATGAGCCGTTTCAATATTCCCCTTGGCGTAAAGGAAAAGAGTATCGATGAAGTTTGCCGAGCAAACAACGTCGATACGGAAACCTTCCTTGCCGTGCTCAACTTCATAGGCAACGGCTGCAACCACAAGTATATTGCTGAGCCCGAAACTCTTTCGCTCCCCTCCCTGATGAACTATCTGCGCCAAGCACACAGCTATTTCCTCGACTTCAGCTTCCCCGCCATACGCCGTAAACTCATCAATGCCGTCGGAAACGGAAGTGACAACGAGAGCGCCCTGCTCATATTGCAGTACTACGACACGTATGTCAGCGAGGTGCGCGAACATTTCGAATACGAGAACGCCATCGTCTTTCCCTACATCGACTCCCTCATCAACCAAAGCCACACATCCTTCAACATCGATACTTTCTCCGCCCAGCACGACCCTGCAGCCAAGAAACTCACCGAGCTGAAGAACATCATCATCCGCTACTACGAAGCACCGGCTGGCAGCTATGCTTTGCACGACGTACTATTCGACATCTTCGGCTGCGAAGAGGAACTGAAGGCTCACGGGCTTGTTGAGGAACACCTACTTGTGCCTGCCGTCAAATTGCTGGAAAGAGAATCCGCTGTCCATAAGGAAAAAACAGAAAAGGAAGGAGACGACGATGAGCAGTCATCCACCCTTAGCCCACGCGAAAAAGACGTCATCATCGGTGTCGTCAAAGGGCTCACCAACAAGGAGATTGCCGACAAGCTCTGCATTAGCCTAAACACGGTGCTCACCCACCGGCGGAACATCGCCCGAAAGCTCGAGATTCACTCTCCTGCCGGCCTTACCATCTACGCCATCATTAACGGCCTTGTGGAGCTAAAAGACGTCTCTTTGTAAGTAATCAGCAAAAAAGGTGAAATTTTATTTTACTATATAACAGCGTTTTAAGTTTTTTTGTGAGAAAAAAACGTCGGGAAGTTTGCTTTTTTGACGTGATTTTTTTATATCTTTGCATCAAATTTGCGAAGATGGGTGTTTATCCCCCTCCTTCGCTAACCTAAAATAGAACGCAATGAAGGCAAACAGAATTCTGTACGTTGCAAAGGAAGTCGTACCCTTTACCTCCAGCACCGAGATGAGTGAGATATGTCGTCACTTGCCTCAGGCCATCCAAGAAATGGGCCATGAAATCCGCACATTCATGCCCAAATGGGGAAGTATTAACGAACGGCGCAACCAACTGCACGAAGTCATCCGACTATCGGGCATGAACCTGATTATCGATGACACCGACCACCCCCTTATCATCAAGGTGGCGTCGTTGCAAATGGCCCGAATGCAGGTCTATTTCATTGATAACGACGATTACTTCAGCCGCACCAGGCTTGACGACCCTGACCTCCGCAGCGCTTCCTTCAAGGATAACGACGAGCGTACCATCTTCTTTGCTCGTGGTGTACTGGAGACGGTGAAAAAACTCCGCTGGTATCCTGACGTCATCCACCTGCACGGATGGGTGGGTATGCTTGTCGGACTCTACGTCAAAGTGTTGTACAAGGACGAGCCCGCTTACCGTAACTCACACATTGTGGTGTCGCTCTACGACAACGACGACTTCGACGCTCTCTTCTGTGACGATTTCTTCGAACGGCTGCGCACCAAGGCAATGCCTGAGTTCGACACCGAAGGCATCAGCACCCCTGTCAACAGTACCGAGCTGTTCAAACTCGCCGTCAAGTATTCCGACGGTGTCATCGTCAATGCTCCCTCAGGCATCGACGAAAAAGTGGTTGCCTATGCCCACGAAATCGGGAAGCCCGTCCTCGACTACCCCGGTGAGGAGAATTACTACAACGCTTGCCACGAATTCTATGAGCATATCTGCGGCGGGGATGAAGAGGAAGAGGAAGAAGAAAGTTTCATCATTCCGAAAAACAAATGAAAAAATCTTTGCTCTGCAGCCTTGTGCTGCTAATGGTTCTGATTGCCTCGTGCGACAGCGATACTGGCACGCTTGGCATCAGCACAACCCCTACGGGCGACTCACTGACTATCCGCACAGCCATCTACGAAGCCACGTCGCGTTCCGTGCTCGTTGACTCTGTGTTGGGAAAAACAAGTACCGTCTATTTCGGCCGCTACACCGACCCCGAGACCAAGAGCCTTTTCACCTCCGACTTCATCACCCAGTTCAACTGCGTCGAAGGGGGCGATGCCTTTCCTCCTGCAGACAGCATTAAAGGCGACTCGGCACAACGGCTTGAGCTGCGCCTTTTCTTCACTTCCTATTACGGAGCAGGCGACAACACCATGCAGTTGGAAGTCTGGCCGTTGGAGCGCACGCTCACCGAGGGAACGTCCTACTACACCAACCTCAATCCTGCGGATTACTTAGCCGACGATGCCCAGCCCATCGCCCGAAAGACCTACACGGCCCTTGACTATACCCTCGCAGATGATGTCCTTTCCGACGAAGACCATTACCACAACGTCTGCATCCCCCTCCCCACCCAAATGGGCACGGACATCATCCGCCACTACCGTCAGCACCCCGAGCACTTCTCCGGCGCCACCAGTTTCATCGAGAATGTCTGCAAAGGCTTCTACATCAAATGTACCTCAGGTGACGGCACAGTTCTTTGCATCGACCACGTGAGCCTTCACGTTTGCTTCAACATGGCTCGCACCGACAGCACTTTTACCACCCAATTCATGGGTTCTCAAGAGGTGCTTCAGGTAAATAGCTTCGAAAACCAGGGGCTCGAACCACTGGTAGCCGACAACACCTGCACCTGGCTTAAAACTCCTGCAGGCATCTTCACTGAGGTTACCCTGCCCATCGACGAAATCACACAAAACGAGAAGGACACCATCAACTCTGCTAAGATAATCTTCAACCGCTACAACAACGTCAGCCCCGATGGCGACCCCTTTAGTGCCCCCACTCGTCTGCTGCTTATCCGAAAAAGCAAAGCACACGAATTCTTCGAGACCAACCAAACCCCTGACGGCTACACCGCCTTCCTCAACTCGCAGAAGAAAGATAGCTCCTCCTCGGATATCAACTTGTCGAAATTCAACCAGTATGTATTCGACAACATAGCCCGCCTTATCGTCACCTGCGCTTCGGAACGCAACCATTGGAAGGGTGAAGGCTCTTTCGAGGAAGCTAACCCCGATTGGAACAAGGTATTGCTCATCCCCGTTACCGTCACTACCGACAACAGCGGCAGCATCGTCACCCTACGTCACGACTTCAGCCTCAGCAGCGCACGCCTGAAAGGAGGCATCGATCCCATCGAAATACGTATCATCACTAGCGCATTCAAATAACGATGAAAAATGAAAAATAAAGAGTCCCGAAAGCAATGTCCCGATGGGAGGGCAGTTCATTCTTCATTCTTCATTTTACATTTTTCATTCTTCCTATTCCTCTTCCCTTCGCTCTGCTTGGCCGACAACGTTGCCGAGGGTTGGCTCAAGCCCTATGTCAATGGTCGCGGATTAGCCTTTGAATACAGCAGCGACAGCCTTCATTGGCAGACGCTGGGGCACGGGCGCACCTTTGTTGATAGCGACTTCGGCACATGGGGCGCCGAGAAGAAGATGGCTGACCCTTGCCTCTACAAAGACGACGACGGACTTTGGACGCTGATGTGGATACCCAACAAACGCTACAACCAATACGCCATCTGCACTAGCCCTGACCTTATCCATTGGAAGCCGCAGGACTACCCCACCCTGACATCCGACATTGAGCAAACGATGAAGGTACGTCGACGCCCAGCCATTCGCGTGCCGTGGAACCTTATCGAACAGCTCCGCCAGCGTTGCGACTACCTCGATGCCCGCGACAGCCGTTTCTCCGAAAGCCTCCTGCAAGACGACGAGCGGTTTGCCGGGCTGCAGCCTTTCAACATCCAGCTAACCTTTGATGCCAACGACACGAAGGCTATCTCCAATGAGCTCATCGGCGTCTTCTTCGAGGACATCAGCTACGGAGCCGACGGAGGACTCTATGCCGAGCTTGTCCAGAATCGCGATTTCGAATACACCCCTGGCGAGAATCGCCACGATCACAACTGGGGGCCTCTCACGGCTTGGGAGACACGAGGCGACCGTGCAACACTCTCCGTCAGCATCGGCACCGACGACCCTATCCATCCAAACAATCCGCACTACGCCATCCTGACAAAGGTGGCAGGCCCCTCGGCCCAGTTTGTCAACTGCGGCTACGACGGCATTAGTGTCAAGGCGGGCGAGACATACGACCTCTCCCTTTTCACCCGTAAAGCACCTACGCAGAAAGGCTCCATCCGGCTGCGCATCCAGCTGCAAGGGGGCGAAGGCCAAACCTTGGGCGAAACGATTGTCAAGGTAGGACAAACAACATGGAAAAAGCAGATGACAACCCTCCGCTGCAGCCGTTCCGACGAGGCCGCCATCCTCGTCATCGAGCCGCTTGACGAAGGAGCCCTTCACCTCGACATGGTGTCGCTCTTTCCCCGTCACACCTTCAAGAACCGCCAGAACGGTCTCCGCGCCGACCTTGCCCAAGCCATTGCCGACATCCATCCCAAGTTCGTCCGTTTCCCGGGCGGCTGCGTGGCACACGGCGACGGCCTCGGCAACATGTATCTTTGGAAGAACTCCATCGGCGCCCTCGAGGAGCGCAAGCCCATGCGCAACATCTGGAACTATCACCAGACGCTCGGCCTCGGCTACTACGAGTACTTCCAGTTCTGCGAGGATATCGGCGCCGAGCCGCTCCCCGTTATCCCTGCCGGCGTACCCTGCCAAAACAGCAGCGACGGCGGTCCAGGGCAGCAGGGAGGCGTACCTATGGACGAGATGGAAGCCTTCACGCAAGACATCCTCGACCTCATCGAGTGGGCCAACGGCGATGCCCGCACCACCTATTGGGGACGCATCCGCGCTCAGAGCGGCCATCCCCGTCCCTTCAACCTGAAGCACATCGGCATCGGCAACGAAGACCTCATCTCCAACGTCTTCACCGAGCGCTTCACCTACATATATAATAAGGTACACGCGCGCTACCCCGACATCGAAGTCTGTGGCACCGTCGGTCCCTTCTACGAAGGCAGCGACTACGACTGGGGCTGGCGTCTGGCTACCGAGTTGGGCCTCCCCATGGTCGATGAGCACTATTACGTCAGCCCAGGCTGGATGATTCATAATCAGGACTTCTACGACCATTACGACCGCAGCCGTCCGCACGTCTATCTAGGTGAATACGCCGCCCATGCCCGCGGACGGAGGAACTGCATTGAGAGCGCCCTCTGCGAAGCCCTCTATCTGACGAACGTCGAGCGCAACGCCGATGTCGTTCGTATGACTAGCTACGCCCCCCTACTCAGTCGCGAGGGGCACTCCAACTGGGACCCCGACATGATATACTTCAACGGCACGAGCGTCCGCCTCACCCCAGGCTACTACGTGCAGCAGCTCTTTGGGCAACACAGCGGGGACCACTACGTCAGCGGTACGCTGAAAGGGAATTGGAAATCCGAGGCTGTCCGCCGACGCATCAGCTACAGCTGTGTCACCGACAATCAGTCGGGCGACATCATCGTCAAGATAGCCAGCCTGCTGCCTGTGGCCGTAGACACAGACATAGACCTTACGCCTTTCGGTCAGACGTACTCCACTGCCGTTGTCACCACACTCAGCGGCACACCTACCGACACAAAAGCCGAGCCTACCACCACTAGCGTTGTGACATCCGACGAGCACGCACAAATAGCCCTACCTCCCTACTCCTTCACCGTTGTCCGCATCGGGCAACACTAATGAAGGGACGTCCGAGCGTTTCTTATCTCCCAAAGCCGTTAGGACACGTGTCCTAACGGGTTAGGTAAGGTGTCCCAACGGGTTAGGACACGTGTCCCAACGGGTTTGGTACAATAACTTTTGACTGCGCTGAACTTTGAACTAAGGAACATGGGGGTACAATCCACTATAATCACCATGCAACGTTTTTAGGTAATTTCAACGAAATAACAAAAAAAGTCGCTATCTTTGCATCGTTGAACCTCAAAATAGCACCACAATATGTCCCGTCCGCTGTTGCAGCGCGAAATATCGGTTTTCCTCCTTCTGCTCGTTTGCCTCTCGGCAAGGACGTCGGCACAGTCACTAACGGTAGATGCTTCTGCGGTTGTGGCTGACGTCAGCCCGCTCATCTACGGAGCTGGGACGGAGGATGTTAATCACGAGATATATGGTGGGCTTTACGACCAACGGATTTTCGGCGAAGGCTTCGAGGAACTGGCTGTGATGGACATCTGCGACTTTACCGCCTACGACAGCCCTTGGGCTGTGTCGGGCGGATGGGTGCAGCTCGGCTCGACGCATGGTAAGCTCATCAGCGACATCGCCCGCGTCCGTCAGGGAACAATCGAGGTGGAGATGCGGTTGGAGGGGGCTTCGTCCATCGGCGGCCTCATCGTCGAGGTGAGCCGCGCCGGCACAGGGATGGACACCTTTGACGGCTACGAAATCAGCCTCGATGCCCAGAAGAGGGCGTTCGTCTTCGGCAAGCACAAGCAGGACTGGCAGCCCATCGCCCGGTTTAACGCCGACTTCGGAGGGCGTGGCGAATGGAACACGCTACGCGTCGAAGTGGAGGAAGCCACGTTCACTTGCTATGTCAACGACACAAAGGTCTTTGCCTACACCGACACCCACGACCCCCTGAGCGGCGATCGTGTGGGGCTGCGCAGCGTGAACGGCTCAGCCAGCTTCCGCCACCTGAAGATTGATGGCAGGGAGATTCCCCTGGAGGGCGATAAGACGCCGGAGCTCTCGAGGATGTGGGATGTTGTCGGCAACGGCAACTACCGACACGACGGCGACAACCCCTTCACAGGGCGCTATGCTCAGCGCATTGCCGGACGTGCCGGCGACGGCATAGCCAACCGAGGACTCAACCGCTGGGGCATCGCCGTCAGCAAGGACAAGCCCCTGCACAACGCCCTCTACCTGCGGGGCGAGGCGAACAACCCGCAGAAAGGGATGAAAGCCAGCGTTGCCTTGCAGAGCGCCGACGGCACTAGGGAGTATGCCTACGCCGAAATCACAGGCATCACAAACGAGTGGCAACGCTTTGACGCAGAACTCATTCCCACAGCCACCGATGCAAATGCCCGATACGTGCTCAGCCTGGCAGAAGAGGGCACGCTCTGGGCGGACCAAGTGCTGCTGGCTACCGACGCCTATCCTTTCCGTGAGGATCTCACCGAAGCCTTCCGTGCCGAGGGGCTCACCTTCCTACGCTATGGAGGCTCGATGGTGAATGCGGCTGACTATCTGACGCATAACATGGTTGGGAGTCAGCTGGAGCGCGAGCCCTACGACGGCTTCTGGTACCTCAACGCTACCAATGGCTTTGCCATCCCCGAGTTTGTCGCTTTCGCCCGCCTCATCGGCGCCGAGCCCTCGTTTGCCATCAACATCGAGGACGACCCGACAGATGTGCTGCGTATGTTGGACGAGATAGCCGTCTATCAGCCCCGCCTGCTTGAGATTGGCAACGAGGAAAACATCGGGACAAGAGCCCGCTCGGCCTACGAGCACTATGTGGAGCGGTTCCTCACGCTGTACAACGCCATCCACCCCGTCTATCCCGACATGGTGTTCATCAACGCCGCTTGGTGGCGTCCCGACGAGCTAGCCACGATGGAATATGTCTTTCGCGCCCTTGACGGCAAGGCGGCCTACTGGGACTACCATCCCTGGACGGAAACCCCCGAGCAGGCTTTAGCGACAACGGCAGCCATCAAGCAGATGCAGCAGCTCTTCACCACGTGGAATCCCCTGACAACCATGCGCTGTGCCATCTTTGAGGAGAACGGCAACACCCACGACATGGCCCGCGCGCTGGCTCACGCCGTCATGCTCAACGTCGTGCGCCGATCGGCAGGCTTTGTGCCGCTCGACAGCCCCGCCAACGCCCTGCAGCCCTGGCTCCAGAACGACAACGGATGGGATCAGGGGCAGATTTTCTTCGACGCCTCACGAACATGGATGCAGCCGCCCTACTATGCTCAGCAAATGGCTGCCACCCACCACCAGCCCCTGCTGGTGCACTCGGACGTGACAGGCGACAGCCTTGACATTTCCGTCACCCGGAACGAAGCGAACGACACCCTCATCGTCCACGTTGTCAACTACGCCACCATCAGCCAAAACATCCGTCTTGCGCTCAGCGGATTCGGCAAGGTGAGGAGTATGACGTCCCTCTCACTCAACGGTTCCCCTGACGGCCGCAACCTGCCCGACGACCCTTTGCGTTATGCCCCTGTGGAGACAAAGCTTAAGCCCACGAAGGAGCTGTCTGTCAGCGGCTACAGCTACACGATTTTTGTCCTTTCCACCATAGGGAGTATCATGTAGTTTTTTTTATAAGTCAGCATGCAGCTTGTATGATTCCGTATCTTTGCCTTTGAATTTGTTTATCACCATTAATTTGCTCAAAAAGATGAAAAAAAACACCGCATTATTGATTGCCGTCCTGCACGTGACCGCAGTCGTGCTCACGTCGTGCGCCACACAGACGTCGGAGTGGAAACTGGTATGGACGGAGGATTTCAACGGAAAGACGATTGACGAGAGTTCATGGACGCGCATCGGGAGGGGACTCTCCGACTGGGACAACATGATGTCGCTCCGCCCCGACCTGGCGTATGTCGAGAATGGCGAACTGGTCCTCCTTGGCAAGGTGAACGACCATTCGTCGGACGACACGACACCCTTCGTGACAGGCGGCATCTGGAGCGCAGGAAAGAAGTCGTTCCAACAGGCAAGGATTGAAATCAGAGCCAAGTACAACCATGTGCCGGGCTTCTGGCCGGCTCTGTGGCTTATGCCCGATGCCCCTCTCCCCAGCCCCGCGTATGCAGAGATTGACATCATGGAACACGTCAACGACGACTCCATTGCCTACCACACCGTCCACTCGCGCTACACGCTGGACACGCCCCAGGACCAGCAACCGCCCCACTCCTCGCCGTGCCCCATCCATGTGGGCGACTGGAACACGTATGCCACGGAAATCCACACAGACAGCATCTGCTTCTTCGTCAACGATGTAAAAACCTTCACCTACCCCCGGACGGAGGACAGCGTCCTGAAGTTCCCCTGGCCCGACTATCCCTTCTACATCATCCTCTCGAACCAGCTCGAAGGACAGTGGGTGGGCCCCGTCTCCAAGCCGGAGCTGCTCCCCAGTGAACTGCGTGTGGATTGGATAAAGGTCTATGAAAAAAGGAAACAATAGAAACATGGACAAATGAAACATTATAGCAAACCCTTCCTTTACTTCATCTGCCTGGTGGCAGCGATGGGCGGACTGCTCTTCGGTTACGACTGGGTGGTCATCGGCGGTGCCAAACCATTCTATGAGCTCTATTTCGGCATATCGTCGTCGCCCGTCCTGCAGGGTGTGGCCATGTCCACGGCGCTAGTGGGCTGCCTGATAGGTGCCATGGTGGCTGGGGCGCTGGCTGACAGGTACGGGCGGAAGCCACTGCTGATTACGGCCGCCGTGCTGTTCACCGTCTCTGCCATCGCCACGGGGGCTTTCAACAACTTCGCGCTGTTCAACATCGCCCGTTTCGTAGGCGGCATCGGCATCGGCGTGGCTTCGACGTTGTCGCCCATGTACATTGCCGAGGTGGCGCCGGCAGAGATTCGTGGACGGCTGGTGTCGCTCAACCAGATGACCATCGTGCTGGGCATCATCTTCGCGCAGCTGGCGAACTACCTTGTTTTTCGCACGGTGACGAGCGACGTCTCGTGGCGCGTCATGTTCGGCGCGGAGACCGTGCCGGCGGCGCTCTTCCTCGTGCTGGCGTTCTTCATCCCGGAGAGTCCGAGGTGGGGGTTGGAAAGACAGCAAGCGTTCGACAGCAAGGCGGGAATACTTGCTGTTGTACGCTTGTTGTTTGAACGGCGAACCATGTCCGTCCTTGCGTTGGGCGTGTTCCTTGCGGCGTTCCAGCAGTGGTGCGGGATAAACGTTGTGTTCAACTACGCGGAGGAGATTTTCAGGGCGGCCGGATACGACGTCTCTGGCGTGATGTTCAATCAGGTCATAACCGGAATCGTCAACTGCGTATTCACGGTCGCCGCGATGTGCCTCGTGGACAGGTGGGGCAGGCGTCCGCTCATGCTGCTTGGCGCGGGCGGACTCGCCGCGCTCTACGCGATACTCGGCGGGTGCTACTTCTTCGAGGTCAAGGGTGTGGTCGTGCTTGTCGTCGTAATGTCTGCGATCGCGTGCTATGCGATGACGCTTGCGCCGATAACTTGGGTCGTACTTAGCGAGCTGTTCCCCGACAGGGTTCGTGGCACGGCGATGGCCGTCTCGGTGGCGTCGCTCTGGATTTCGTGCTTCGGTCTGACGCTCACGTTCAAGCCGATCAACCTGGCGCTGGGCCCCGCCGGGACGTTCTGGCTCTACGCCGCTATATGCGTCGTCGGGTTCCTAGTCGTCGCGCGCTTCCTTCGCGAGACCAAGGGCCGGGAGCTTGCCTGAACATTCGTTGCCCTCTTGCGTTGCGAGGGGGAGTTTGGTATAATTTGGTAAAAAGGAGCAAGGAAGATGTTGTCATTCATGAAGCAGCCGGAGTACATTCCGGCGGAGACCGGCCCCGCGGCCGACGCAAGGTACAGAAGAATGCGCTGGCAGGTGTTCCTCGGCGCGTTCATAGGCTACGCAGGGTTCTACCTTGTGAGGAAGAACCTCTCCATGGCCATCCCCGAAATGGAGCCGCTTGGCTTA
>JAEEGG010021693.1_pt1 | contig 12724 bp, 10 predicted proteins | sample 9134161 | NCBI WGS metagenome assembly JAEEGG01 (sample SAMN16246543, study PRJNA631951) | gut metagenome | biome: gut microbiome; feature: rumen; material: CR-attached | host: Bos | place: Iran: Karaj | collected 2018-10
TCCAGAACGCCATAGTCGACGGCTTGGGTGGTGTTGGTTACCTCCAGAGTTACTGGGTGATCGTCATCGGCCTCGCCTTCCTACTCTTCTACGCCCTCTGGGGTTCGAAGAACGTCAACAAGGACATCCCGGTAGAATAATCTTATTTTTTTCATAACGAAAACAGCCCGTCAAATCTAGTTTGGCGGTCTGTTTTCCTACTATGCATCGCTTATTTTACTCTGACTTTTCTTCCGACCCTTAATTTGTCGGTTTTCTTCATCTTATTGAGTTTGCAAAGTATGGAAACCGTGGTTTCGTTTTCGACAGCAATCTTGCTAAGGGTGTCGCCTTTCTTTACTGTGTAGTATTTCCTATTGCTCTCTGTATTGTCGTCAATAATCTTCAGGTTGGTCTTCTTCTCCAAATTATCATACGCATCTTTCAGCAATACATTTGTAACAGTGTATGATTTATTGGCCACTCTTGCCGAGTCGCTCAACGAATGCGAAAAAAGCCAATCGTAGGTCTGATCAAGATAGAAAACACGTGCCAATCGGGTGTGGTTAACGCCTTTCATCTTACTAAAAATGAGTCTACTCGTATCACCACAGGCGCACATTTCATCCACAACGCGTTGTGAGCAGTTAACAGAAACAGCAGCATCGGCAGTGCCATGAACAATCCATAAGGGAACCTCGTTCAATCCACAAAGCGTTTTCACTGTAGCTCCACCACACATGGCCATAGCTGCAGCCACCTCGTTTGGATAAGTGGCCGCATAATCCAAAGTACCGTAGCCACCCATGCTCATCCCGATTACATAGAACCGTCTTGTGTTGATGTTGTAATGCGTTTTCACCCATTCGTAAACCTCGTGTAATTTCTGTGGATTCCAGGCACTTTGAGCTTGGGGAGCAACAATCAAAGCATCAATCCCTACACCCCGTTCAACCGCATTGATGCACCCATAGTTACGTACTATATTCAAATCATCTCCACACAATGTCCTTCCATGTAGAAACAATATCAAAGGTTTCGAATACTCATTGGGGTCGTAATCCTCTGGAACATAAAGCCAAAAATCATAACCATCCTTGATGCAGCCGCGATGAGCTATCAGCTGTTGGGCCGAAGCGAACAACGGCAAAAGGAATAATAAAAGGGTCAATATTTTTCTCATAAAGGAAATAACGTGGCACTTTTGTCCTTATTGTATCAACCAATTTTTATTTCAGATTTTAGGCATATCCTTTTTTTTTATTTTTGCAAACTCAAAGGGACTATACATAATATGTTCAAAAAGATACTGGGAACGGGAGCTGCAAGAGCAGTCAATGTGCTGACGCAATTGGCTACCCTCATTATGGGTACCAAGTTGCTTGGCGCTGTTGAATGGGGAAAAGCTTTCATTGCCCAGACTGACATCACCTTTTTATTAATAGGCATCGAACTTATCGCTGGCAGTGGACTGGTGTATTTCACGCCTCGAAAGAAACTCGCCACGCTGATGAAGATTTCTTACAGCTGGATTGCCTTCGTGATGCTGATTTACCTCTTGTTTTTCAAAATTTTACATTTATTTCCCGATTTTTACCACACCATTGTTCCTGAAGGCTATGCCTGGCTTGTTTTGCTGATGACTTTCGTCTATAGCCTGCACGAGTTTAATTTGAACCATTTTTTGGGGAAGGAGAAGGTCGGTACTTTTAATTGGTTGTTTCTCATACAAATACTCACACAGGTCACAATGATGGCCGTGTTAATTTTCGCCATGAACCTGAGGACGGCGAAAGCCCTACTCTACTCTCAGCTTTGTGGCTATAGTTTGGCCACCCTTATTGGTTGGATACTGCTCTTCCCAAGTCTAAAACGCGAAGAACGCGAACCTATTAAAGACACCATGAAGGAAATGTTGCATTACGGTGCTTTCATGCAATTATCCACCTTGGTCAGTACCTTGAACAAACGCTTGAGCCTCTATCTGTTGAACACGCACTGTGACGAGAAATCCATAGGTGTTTATGCCTCCGGTACTCAAGTTACAGAAGGAGTGAATATAGTCGGATATAGCATAGGTTTGGTGGAATTCTCCGCACTCAGCAATACCGAAAACGACCGACGCGCCTCGCAACTCACACTTCGTTTCATGAAGATTTCCATTATGCTGACATTCACTGCTTTGTTGGTAATCTGCCTACTCCCGACATCTTTTTTTGAGCTGTTATTCTCGGAAGAGTTTGCTGATGTCCGTCCCGTCATTCTGCTGATGTCGCCTGGTATCGTGTTTTTCTCTGCCCATACCGTTTTGGCCAATTATTTCTCTGGCACAGGCAAACCGAAATACAACCTCTACGCCTCGCTTATTGGTCTTTCGGTTACTCTTGTCTCTGCTTTCATCCTGATTCCTTTGTTGGGTATCCGAGGCGCAGCCATCACCACTACACTGACTTACTCGGCTTTGTTCGTTTATCAATGGATTGTGTTCCACAAACAAACGGGGAGTCGGTTGGCACAATTGGTTCCCAATCGTGAAGATTGGGAATGGGTGAAAACAACCACTAAAGGTGTTTTCTGATGTTTTTTTCGTACCTTTGCAACCAAATCCACTTTTATGAGCGAAATCATCGAAGACGACATCTTCAAGCAAAACGAAGACCCCATACCAACTACTGAAAACTATAACGACGACAGCATTGTCCACCTTGAGGACATGGAGCACATCCGTCGCCGTCCGGGTATGTACATCGGCAAACTTGGTGACGGCGCCTCACAGGACGACGGTATCTATGTGCTTATCAAAGAGGTGATTGACAACTCCATCGACGAGTTCACTTCGGGCTTCGGCAAGAAAATCGAAGTAACTGTCAACAAAGCAGAAAAAAAGGTTAGCATCCGCGACTATGGCCGCGGCATTCCGCTCGGCAAACTGAAAGAAGCTGTTTCGCAACTGAATACTGGTGCCAAATACGACAGCAAGGTGTTCCAAAAATCAGTCGGCTTGAACGGTGTGGGTACCAAGGCCGTCAACGCGCTTTCGTCTTATTTCAGGGTACAGTCCATCCGTGAGGGCAAGACAAGGATTGTGGAGTTTGCCCAAGGAAAGTTGATTAATGATTCGGGAATTATTTCAGTAGAGGCGGCCCTTCGACAGGCTCAGGGACCTAACACTACTGTCGGCCCTTCGACAGGCTCAGGGACCTTGGATACTGGAACTTTAACCGAGTTCATCCCCGATTCTGCGCTGTTCGGTAACTACCACTATGTGGATGAATACATCGAGAAGCGCGTGTGGAACTACGCCTACCTCAACCGCGGCTTGAGCTTGATTTACAACGACAAACGCTATTACTCCAAGAACGGCCTCCTCGACCTGTTGCAGAACAACATGGAAGGCGAAGGCCTCTACCCCATCATTCATATCAAGGACGGCGACTTTGAGGCTGCTTTCACGCATGTCAACGGGCAGTCGAGCGACTATTTCTATTCTTTCGTCAACGGGCAGCACACCACCGAAGGCGGCACACACCAGTCGGCCTTCCGCGAAGGCTATGCCCGTGTGGTACGCGAGTTCTACCAAAAGGAATATGAGCCCGCCGACATCCGTCAAGGTTTGATTTGCGCCTTGTGTGTGAGGATTCAAGAGCCTGTGTTTGAGGCACAGACCAAGACCAAACTCGGTTCCACCCACCTTGCGCCCAACAATCCCGATGGCACCAATGACAGCCCCTTCCTCAAAACATACGTCTTCGACATTCTGAAACGCCATTTGGACAACTACCTGCACAAGAACCCTGAGACGGTCAGCGTGCTGCAGGCAAAGATCCAAGCCAATGAGAAGGAGCGCAAGGAAATTGCCGGCATCAAGAAGGCTGCCCGCGAGAGCGCCAAGAAGGTCAGCCTGAACAACCGTAAGCTCCGTGACTGCCGTATCCACCTCAACACCAACCACGAGAAACGCCTCGAAAGCACCATCTTCATCACCGAGGGCGACTCCGCATCGGGAAGCATCACCAAGAGCCGCGACGTGCAGACCCAGGCCGTGTTCAGCCTGCGTGGTAAGCCGCTCAACTGCTTGGGCATGACCAAGAAAGTGTGTTACGAGAACGAAGAGTTCAACCTGCTGCAAGCCGCCTTGAACATCGATGAGGACATCGAGAACCTGCGCTACAACAACATCGTCATCGCCACCGATGCTGATGTCGACGGCATGCACATCCGCCTGCTGATGCTCACTTTCTTCCTCCAGTTCTATCCCGACCTGGTGCGCAACGGCCATGTCTATATTTTACAGACGCCGCTGTTCCGTGTGCGCAACAAAAAGGAGACCTACTACTGCTATAGCGACGAGGAACGCATCGCCGCCAAAGAGAAATGCGGCAAGCAGGCCGAGATCACCCGCTTCAAAGGCTTGGGCGAAATCTCCCCCGACGAGTTCCGCGGCTTCATCGGCCCCAACATGAGGCTTGAGCCTGTCATCCTTCGCTACGACTTCGGCATCAAGGAACTTCTGGATTATTATATGGGCAAGAACACCATGGAGCGGCAGAAGTTCATCATTGAGAATTTGAGGATTGAGGATGATTCGGAGATGGATAAAATGTAATTTTTCTGAATAAACTATCATATAATGCAATAATTTCCTATTTTTGCAGTCTCAAATGATAGTTTATTATGACAAAATCGACAAAAGGTACCCTGCTTCCTAGGAAACTCGCCAAGAACCTCTCCATCGTTGGAGAACAAATCAAGTTGGCCCGATTAAGGCGTGACCTGAGCATCGCACAGGTGGCCGAGCGCGCCACCTGCTCTCAGCTTTCGGTGATGCGCGTCGAGAAAGGTGCGCCCACCGTAGCTATAGGGATTTATTTGCGCGTTTTGTATGCCTTGCAGTTGGACGAAGACATTCTCTTGTTGGCACAAAAAGATGAAATCGGGCGAAACCTGCAAGACTTAGACTTGAAGCAGCGCCAAAGGGCATCAAAAAAGACGGAATGATGGAAAGGCTTCAAGTATATGCGGATTTCGACTGGCTTGATGCCCCTGTTTTGGTTGGCACATTAAGTCATGAAATGCTTAGAGGAACGCCTTCATACGGTTTTTCTTTCGACGCAGAATGGCTACGCTTGAATCGTTCTATCCTTTTAAGTGGAGACTTGATGGACTTCTCGGGCGAACAATACAAATCAGGCGAGATTTTCGGCTGTTTTGGAGATGCCATGCCCGACCGTTGGGGCAAAAGGCTGATTGACAAGCGTGAGAGAATCAAAGCCGAACAAGAAAAACGCATCCCCAAGGCTTTTACCGACTATGATTACTTGACCCAATTGGATGACTTTTCACGGATGGGTGCTTTTCGTTTCATGCATGATGATGCTTTCGTGGGTGTATCAGAGAATGAAATGCGCGTACCGCCATTGACCAGTCTCCGTGAATTCGTTTTCATGGCACATGAATATGAAAGAAATGAGCAATCAGGACGGCCCATGCGTGAAGAATGGCTGGATAACCTGTTCCACCAGGGTTCATCGTTGGGAGGTGCTCGACCTAAAGCAAATGTCATGGATGAAAATGGCCATTTGTGTATCGCCAAGATTCCATCGGTCTCCGATGACTACGATGTTGCTCTTTGGGAGCATTTTGCGCATGTGTTGGCCAGAAAAGTTGGCATCAATGTTGCCGAAACCCGTTTGTTGAAACTTGACGGCGTAAAATATCACACATTGTTGTCACGTCGTTTCGACCGAACCGACAATGGTCGTCGGCATTTCGCTTCTGCCTTGACTTTGGCCAACCTCAAAGACGGTGACAACGCTTCCACAGGACACGGTTACCTGGACATTGTGGATGTCATCATTGGCCCCACAGGCGTGGCTGACACAAGTGCCACACTGAAAGAACTGTACCGCCGTGTGGCATTCAACATTTGCATTGGCAACCATGACGACCATTTCAGGAATCACGGATTCCTTTTAGGTAAAAAAGGTTGGCAACTGTCGCCCGCCTACGACCTGAACCCAACTAATATGACAACCCAGAGTTTGTTGATTTCTTCCAATACAAACGAGTCCTCTTTAGACATTCTCCTTGATGCCTGCGAAGATTACATGATTGACCAAAAAGAAGCTGAAACCATTATCCGAGAAGTAAAGCAAGGAATAAAGAATTGGAGAATCACGGCAAATCAATGCCAAATCCCGAAGTCTGAACAAGAGAGGTTTGCGCAGAGATTTGAGTGGGCGATTATTTGATTGAAAAATCGACTTAACTATCCTGATTTTACATCAAAATATGTACATTGGTCTCACTTGCCCCTATCACAAGAATATCCGAAGACAAGGAACTCATCTATGTGACGGATTTTCTCAAGATGCTTTGGGATGGCAAGATTATCTGAGAACGGATTTCCATTACTGGAATACTATATGGGCAAGAACACCATGGAACGCCAGAAATTCATCATTGAGAATCTTAGGATTGAGGATGATTCGGAGATGGATAAGATGTAAGTCTCAATACAAAAAGCCAAAAAGCCAGAGCGGGATTTTGTTGCCGAGCACATACTCCTCATCAGCGGAAGCGATATAACTCTTTGTAACGCCAGCAATCTGCTTTCCATCTTTAGAACGTCCACCAACTTCAATCGTGTATTGATGGTCGATGGTGAAGTCCGCTGAAGTCTTGCTGTATTCCACAACATGACTTGACGCGAGCTGATTAATGAAAAACACTTCGCGCTCTGTACCTTCGTTGACCCGTGTCGTGGCAAGGGCATGAAGCATATTGGGATTTTCCAAATAAATCTTGTCCGGCTTTTGTAGTCGTTTCACATTTGTTGCATCCGAATACAACAACTGAATCAGACGAGCCTCGCTGAGGATTTGAAGATAATTCAACAATGTGGTGCGTGAAATCTCCGCCATAGTCGCCAGTTTGACGGTGTCGAGGGCAAAAGGCACATTGGAAGACAGAATGCCCAACAACGACTTCACTTTTCTGATATTGCCCACGTCGAGTTTCCGTAATTGTGGCAGTTCCACCTCAATGATGGTATTGACAACGTTCTCAATACGAACATAATAATTGTCCTGCCCTTCTTTCAAGAAAGGATAGTAGCCATAGCGTAAATACTCAGCAAAAAGCGGCAATGGGCGGATTTGTGCATTGACTTCGGCACAGATGCTATTACCGTTGGTAAGGATCTCTTGAAGTGTCCGTCTTTTGAAGTCCTTTTGATGGAACATCCGCAAGTATTCTCTGAACGAAAGCCCAAGCATGGTATAGGCAATGCAGCGGCGCGAGAGGTCGGCCTCTCCGTCAGAAAGATTGACCAACGACGACCCGCTTAGCACGAAGTGCATGTCGGGAAACTCATCGTATGCGTTCTTGATTTCGATGCTCCACCCCTTATACTTATGCACTTCGTCCAGAAACAGGTATTTTCCTCCTTGTGCATGGAACTGCTCAATGAAATCCAGCAGATGATGAGTGCCAAAATAGATGTTATCAAGGCTCACATAAAGCACATCTGTGGTGTTGGTCGGGCCAAACACTTGCATGATGCGTTGTGTCATGAGCGTTGTCTTACCGACACCCTTCTGGCCTTTGATCATCAGAAGCCGCTCGTTCCAGTCGATTTCGTCCATGATATTCCTGACAAAATCGAGATTTACGGTCTGCATCCTGTTAAGATGTCTTCTAATCAATGTTTCCATTTTTCTATGTTGTTAAGTTTCAGCCTGCAAAAATAAGCAAAATGTTCAATATACGAAACATTTCAAATGGAAATTTGTTTTGCATACTGAACATTTATATGATAAATTAACCTATAATAATGAAAAATGTTTTATATACTGAACAATGTTTTGTAAAATATGTTCAATATATTGAACATGTCAAGGATATTCGATATTATTTTCTTGGCAAAGCATTAATGTTGTCCAAGAAATCCTTTTCCACCTGACTCAAAGTGCGTTGCTGGTATTTCTTGTATTCGTTAGTGGCGTGTTCAAGGGCTTGTTGATGCGTTACAGTTCCTGCACCTTGAAGCAACTTTTCACCGCTCATCGTCAAAATGTTGTCCAAATGCACCGCCCAGTCTTTCATTGTCATCACTTGTTGGCGTTCTGCTTGTCGTTCTGCAAAGTCCAAATATCCCGAGACGATCTGGCCCATTGCCCGCAATTCCTTTTCATCCAGATAGTTTTTGGCGATGATGGCATCTTTAAGATGTGGCCTATCGCCTTCAAAAGTCGTCAATCCCATGAATTCCTTTTCGGCATCAGCGCGGCTGACAATGACTTCGGCAGCCGTTTGGCCATGCACCGCATAATGAATCTTGTTCTGTACCCGCTTGAAAAACTCGATGGAAATGTCGGCCTTGGGATTATAGTCGATGCTTGTGGCGTAAATATCAAGTACTTGTCTGTAAAACACCTTTTCGGAAGAACGGATGTCGCGGATGCGTTCAAGAAGCTCTTTCCAATAACCACCCCCGCCAAGGTTTTTTAGGCGGTTGTCGTCGAGGGCGAAGCCTTTCCTGATGTACTCTTTCAGCACACCCGTAGCCCAAATACGGAATTTGGTGGCTTTAGCCGAATTGACGCGGTAACCAACGGAGATAATCATATCAAGATTATAAAAATCGGCCAATTCTTCAACTTCGCCTCTTTTTCCTCTATTAATGACCGTTGCAATTTTTGCAACAGTCATTTCTTGCTTCAATTCTCCTGTTTTCAAAATGTTAGTAATGTGGCGACTGATTCCTGATTTGTCAACACCAAACAATTGAGCCATAGCTTTCTGTGTTGTCCAAATTGTTTCGTCCTTGACAACCACTTGTATGACACCTTTCTCATCGGGAAGTTGGTATAATATAAATTGGGTTTCGTTGGTCATATCTTATTCTTCCATGCTATAATACACCTTATAATATTTGCCTCTTTCGTCCTCTCCTTGTTCAATATTCTGGCGGTTGCCATTGATGATGATTTGGATTTTCTTGTCGAGGTTGATAATGCGTTTATAACTTCGCTGTTGCTTTTTGAAAGCATGATTGGAGATGGCAAATGTATCGTCAATGACAATGTCATTTTCCGATTCATAGTTACGCTTGAAGTTATGAAAACTCTCAATCACTTCTGGCTGTTCAATCACCTCGTTGGCAAAGTCTTCAATATCAAAAGTATCTTTCTCCTTGAAGAATTTCAGCGACTTATTCAATAAATCGATTTGGTCTGCTTTTGAAACCTCAAATTCCTTAGGCAATTCCTTAGTAACGAAGTTCTTGGCCATTGCCATCACATTTTGTGTGTTGGCATATTCGTCTTTGCGTTGGCGAATGTGTAAGAAGTCATCAATCCAGTATTGGGCTTCTATGCCTTTGTTGGTGTTATCCACCACTGCTACGATATAGCCATTTTCGCGTTCTTTATTGAAGATAAGACATCCTTTGTCCAATTTCTTAATGTTGATGCCCTGCTCACTTTCAAGATTGAAATTACCATCTTCACGCAGTACTTTCAAAAAAGTGTCTTTGTTCTCCGACTTAAACAAGCCAACGGCATCCACCGTATCGCCGTCTACGATACAATCTTTGAAATAGACCGTGTAAAACTCGCCGCCCTTGATTTTTGGATGGGTGCTCTGGTCGTAAAGGTGTTTGGCGAGGCTTACAGATTGGTCATATAGCGTTTCTACGTCGTCAAAGATTTGGGAAACAGCACCGTAAACCACGTTGTACTCGATACCGCTGTCGTGGTAGAGTTGAAAGTATTCGTCGGAAGTGAACGGGAGGACAAAATAGTTTATAAGATCATCATCAATAGTATTATAAAGTTGCAATAATGAATTTGATAATAAGTATTTTTCATCTCTTAACTTATTGCCAACTTTATGTATTGTCATATCACATATTTTTATATCAATTGCAGAAATCATAATACTCAAATCAAGTTAAATTGTGTTAATTTTTCCTTTTTTAATTTGTTGAATTGTTTCTTAATCTCATTATTAAAAGATTGAATATTTGGCACTTTAGCTTTATCTCGATTGTCGATAAGTGCATCAAAATACTTTATATTGAACAGCCCGTCAGGTGCAGGTTTATTGTTCAAAGCGTTAGAAAAATTTAGTATTACATAATAATAACCAGATATGCCTCTATAATTAAACCGGTAACTAATTGCCATAGATTCACAAAGGAGGATATTCTTTAATGATTCTTCTTGCAATTCTTTTATTTGATCAAGATGTTTTCCTTTTAAATCAAACTTAAGCTCTTTTCCAATTTTATCAGAATATTCTTCTGGCAAGTTGGCCGTTTCATCAAACATATATTTGAAGGATTTTGCATTAAACCGCTTAAAAACTCCCGATGACTCAATGTTGGTAAAACTCAAAAGGAAATTTATTCTTTCAGTATTTGTGAAATCAGAGAAACGAATTTCAGCAGAAAACTCTTCAATTGTTCTTCTTTGAATTAATTGCTCTGCAACTTGTTTGGCTATTTTTTCTGCTACAATTCTCGCAGGTTTAGAATTATGTTCTTTGGTTATTTCAAGTTTATTAGTAGTAGGATCCTTTTTAACTATTACTTGTGCAGTACTCAACACCTTGCTTACAAGAGCTTGTTTGTTTGGATAGCATTGTTCTACAATCGCTTTGACGAAGATCTCTTCATTACTATTGATCGGTTTTTTGACATCAAACGAAAGAATATTCGCTTTAAGACCTTCTTTGATAACACTATGATTAAAACTGATATTGGATAATGTTTCTGAAATATTACTATTGTTATCAACAAGAGAGTATTGGATGGTATTTGCTTCTAAAGGTTTGTTTTTTATTTCGGCATAAGCTATTAAAGATTCTATATCAGCAGGACTGAATAACATACTTGTCATTAATTGTATTATTTTAGTCCTGTCTGCAGTCCTAAAAAAAATCCCTTTTTCTTGTAAAAATAATTTCAGAAATTCTGCTTTGATAGCCTCAGAATCTAAGAATGGTTTCAACATATCACCGTATGGGAGATAGTCAATTAAATGGGCTTCAATTCTTAATTTCCTGGCCTCATTCACAGATTCATCAAAAACTTCATCTTTCAATTCTTCATCAAGATTAGAAGGTACAAGTTGCAAATCTGTTGAATTGCATAATAATAGTTTTTCAATGGAAATCTTTTCTGTCAAATCATTATTATTATAACTTCTTAATACTTCATTAACTTCATTTTGATAATTGAAATCAAAATCTGGAAAATAAATCTTGTATTCGTTTGCTAATCCGCTGGTCAACTTAATTAACATCCAAATGACTTTTTTCAGTCTTTCCTTACCATAAGAATCAGAGCAAAAAAACAACACACTAATTTTGTGTTTGTCTTCTTTGATAACAGGAAGAATAGAAGATGACAAATATTGAGGGGGTAAATACGAAGCTCTTTTGCCAATCTTAGTAAGGTCTGAATTGTCCTCTGTAATAGGATACAGGAACTTGACTGGCAAATCATCTCTATATCTACGAGCAGTAATTATTGAACTAATAATAAAATCTGCCTTTTTATTATCAATAGAATAATAGATTATGTCCTTATTTAACAATCTTTCTTTGAAAGAATCTTTGGCTAAAGGTAAAGGTAATCCTTTTTCAGCTTCATTTAATGATAGTGCAATTTGAATGCAGTGTTCTATCGAACTATTAGTGTCAATTTTATCCTCATCGACAAGACTTTTTCGAATATAATCAACGCCATACAAATTCTTTTTGATAATTGAATAATAATCTTTGGGATATTGCGCGCCAATATCAGCATTGATATAGATAATGTCTTTTTTATTGTCTTTGAGAGGGCAATCATAACTGCCCCAGTAGTCAATACTAATTTGTTTATCTTGCCCTATTTTTTCATCATAATAAGTTTTGGTTTCATTAACACTCAAATTTTTCCATCCAATCAAAGACATAAAATGATTAAAAATCGAATTTCTGATATCTTCGTTTGTTGAATGAGGATTTGGGGGTAACAAAAGACTATATGCACTTTTCTTCAAATACTTCTCTATTGATTGCAAACTGTTCAATAATTCAACATTGAAGTTATCACGATTTACAATTTCACCTAATACAGATTTTTTCAGTATTTGCTGGTTTAAAGCAAGAACAAAAAGTTTTCCTAAGCTAGGCTCAACAATATTCTTGCCATTGTTTTCAAAAAACAAATTGATTTTTGTCAATATAATGCTTTCAAAATCATCAATAGATAAAGATTTCTTGATGATACTAACATTTCCTATCTTATTGTTGATTCTGTTGTCAATATTATCTCCAACAAGAACCAACTCACAAACCGCATTGGGAGTACTATTCTCAAGTTCAGTAGCCCATTTTTTTGCTAAAGAAAGAGTGATTAAATTTATGGAAGATTTAACCTGAACTGACTTAGTTGTATTATTGTTGTATGTCCATTTTATATCTACTTTTTCTGATTCATCATTGGGTTCGACACAAATTGTTTCCCATTCCGTTTCAAATGAATCCAGTAAAGCCACTAATGATTGCAGCAAGTATCCTTTAATTGCATATTGTCCGTTCATAATAATGCTATATTATTCATTCACTCGTTGGCGGAATTAAAGTAGCGCATATTTAATTTGACCAATAGGTTTGTTGTTTGTTTTGTTGATGTATTGTAACACGGTAAACGCGCTGATTTTACCGATGATTCTGGCGAACAGCCCGTCCA
>JAEEGG010021697.1_pt1 | contig 12722 bp, 8 predicted proteins | sample 9134161 | NCBI WGS metagenome assembly JAEEGG01 (sample SAMN16246543, study PRJNA631951) | gut metagenome | biome: gut microbiome; feature: rumen; material: CR-attached | host: Bos | place: Iran: Karaj | collected 2018-10
AGAACAGGAAGGGATGGTACTCCGGCACGAAGTCCGACTCTATCACGCGGTACATGTCCTGGATCCTCACGGGCTTCATGCGCGACATCTCCGTCCACAGCGAATTCACGATGCGGTCGGAGATAGGAGCCCAGTCCTCTTCCGGCCTTCCCCCACAGGGGGAGCAGCCGTCCAGCGCCGTGTCATCCCTCCAGTTCTTTGCGGAGCAAAGCGGCAGAGCCGAGCGGGGAGGAACTGAGGGGGCCCTGCACTCCGCCCGCTTCGTGATCACATTGTGCCGCAGCAGCACGCGGTCCATCAGGAAATTCTGGATATCGTCCACCGTGGCGTACTCTTCCTTCCACGGCTTCTTGTGCTCCTTCTGCTCCTTGTCTTTCTTTTGTTTCTTCATAGGCAATAAGAATTTCTGAGCGCAAAGTTACGAAATAGAAGAAACATTTACCCCCCATATACCGGGTATATATGGAGGGTATAACCTATTGGAACATTTTATTGTAATATGGCTTTCAGCTTGTCTTGGAATGCCAATGACTGCTTTTGATTGAGGGCATAATACAGGTCTTTATACATATTCTTGCGATGCCAAAGCCCCTCGAACATCTTCCACTTCTCCTTGATGCCCAGCCGCTCCGCCATCGCATCGGCCAACAATGCCGCCTGCGTACGCGAGATCAATGGTTGGTAATTGGCATCTACATATCCTGCCTCCTGCACCTTCCTCCACAACGCCATTGCCTTGTCGCTGGTGAGTTCGTCGGGCAGACACTTTGTCCCTACAGAGCAATCTACTCCCCTCCATACAGGGAGGGGTCGGGGGAGGGTCTTCTGGTTGGCGCAGGTCTCCACATACTGTGTCTCTACATGCTGTCCGCCGGAGGCGACATACACAAATTCGATTTTGCTGCCTTGGTGATCTTTGTCTGCGCGGCGCAGTTGCTCCAACAGTTCCTTCACCAGTTTCAGGACATCGGCGGGCAGCATGTCGCCAAGTCCGCCCAGATTGTCTGGGACTTCTTCTTCATTGTATTTCATATTCACGTTTTCCTCTATAAAATTAAACAATAAGATGATAATGGAGAAAAACGGAGAACGCGGGGTATATTGGTGCTCTCAACATGTCTCTCAGGCTTAACCACAAACCTCCATATTCATGTTGATACGGCCAACGCCCACGTCTCCGTATGAGACGTGAGCTAACAGCCGTCTTTCTGAATATGGGTCCGCAGAGTGGTTAATTCGAGAGACCTTCGAGAAAGCTGGTTGCTCAACTGGGTGCAAAGTTAGTGCAAATCGAGTAAAATACCAAAGGAAAATTCATTTTTCTCTGTATTTTCGAGATGCAGCCTGACTTCGAGGTATCAAAGTTACTCCAATTCTTTGAAACACCCAAATTTCTATGGAACAATTATGGTCCCATTATGAATAATTGGTAAAAGAAACAAGTCTTTTTCATAACGCTGGTTTTTAGTTTATTGATTGTGACATACATTGTCGGCTGCAAAATTAGCCATTTGCCAAAAGCGGACAAAGGAAAACCAGAGAAAAGAATTAACCTAAAAATTAACCTAACGCAATTCCCTGATAATAAACAACTTGTCGAAACGTCAGAAGTACAATGCCGACAAGCGACTATTGTATTTGTCTCAATTTGTCGGCCAGTTTTTTGCCGCTGCCGCTGATTTGAAACAAATCGGAAAGTATTTCTCCGCTTTGCTGGGACACGTATGGGGCAGAAACGCCAAGCATAACTCCTGTATCCTTGATTCCCGCATAGAGACGCAACAGGATACAGATACGCTTCTTGGTCATGCCCAGACTTGAATGGTTCTCGGCAAGGAAATGGGAAAAGCCGCTCATGTTCTCCTTGACGAACAGCCCTATCTGCTCCCACTCGGATTCTGTGATCTTCTGACCGGATGCTGACTTGGATGAGATAAGATGTCCTATCTCAGAGTCTGCCAACATGGCTTTTTCCGAGTCGGCACGGAGCTGTCTGTTCTCCAGAAGCTTGTCTATCTCCGCCTGCAGCTGCACAATGTCGCGTTCTTTCTCTGATATCACCTGAACCGAGGCTTCCCCCTGTTCACGCAGGAGAGCCAGGCTCTGGTTGGCGTTCTTCAGCTGTTCGCTTTTCAGCTGGTACTGTTTGACGGCATATCTCCTTTTTGAGCGCTGTACGAAGACTGCCAGTCCGGCCAGAAGGGAAATCATGACAAGCGAGAAGACCATGACAACGGAGAAAAGCCGGAAACGGTGACTGGCCGCCACTGCCCGCTCCCTCTCCTTCTGGGCCTGGCGCTCGTAGCGGCTATAGTCGAACAGCGACTTCATCCTGGCAACCTCGGCGGTAGCTTCATGGTGGTAGACGGAATCGTTCATGGCGTAGGCATAGAGTGCATACTTTGCCGCCGAGTCGGTCTGATGCCGCTGCACATAGACCTGTGCGAGTCCTAAAGCTGCGGCATTCTGGTTGTTGAAATCGCACCCAAGGGAGAGCTCCTTCCTGAAGAAATATGCTGCAGAGTCCAACTGATGCACTGCCAGGTAGTATTTCCCCTTATAATAGTAATACACCTCACGGCCCTCGGCAATGTTTCCTTCAGCATCGAAAAAGCCTGTCTGGTGTTCATAGACCGACAGGCAACGCCCAACGTCCTCGTATCGTCCCAATGCCAGGAGGGCTTCAACGGGAAGCATGCAGAACTCGGAGACATACTCCTCGGAGCTGTATCGGTAGAAGTCTGTCTGTATATTATTAAATATGTATACCACGGAATCATATTGCTTCCTGTCCGTGTAGCCTATCATTTTGAATGCTGTCTCCCTCATGGCCGCAAGCGTGTCGTTGGCCTTCCATGCACAGCAGACGGACTGGTCGAGACTCTGCATATAGTCATCAAGAAGATTCTGGGCATACAGCACACCCGACATCTGGGAGTACACCCTGCAGAGGACATGATAGGTTTCTTTGCTGGTGGTCACAGCACGGTCGATGGCATCCTGATAGCTCTTGATGGCCTGCGGAGCCTCGCCAAGGTCAGCATAGGTACGGCCGAGGATATAGTGGGCCCGCATCTGTTCGTTGGCAGTACCGTGGCGGTCGAACCAATCGGCAAGGGCAAGAGCCAGCGAGTCGTTGGTCATCAGGCTGTCGGCACGGTTCATCGCCTCCAGCTCTTCCAGCTGGATACGCTGCCGTCCACCGCCGTCGCAGGCAGGGAATAATAGACATGCAGCCGAGAGAATGACCAGAAAAAGAATGCTTGCCCATCGTATCATGGATGCAAAGATACGGAAAAACGCGGAAAATGCAAAAATTATTTGCTCTTTTTTGAGACAAATACAAAAGTCCACAGCGGCGGCAGATGAGACAAGTGTTTGTAATCCACTTATTATCAAATGGTTATCCCAGGTTAATTATTAGGTTAATTCTTATCTCGCTTTTCCCTTTGCCCGCTTTTGGCAAATGGCTAATTTTGCAGCCGATAATCAAATTATTAACAATCTTAATTTAATTTACAATGAAAAAAAAGTTTTATTTGTTTCTCATGGGAGTGTTGTTTATGGGTGGTGTCATCACAGCGTCTGCTGCACGCATAAGTCTGCCTGGCGGCAAGGTTGACCCTACCAGTACGACGACCGGTCACACGAAGGCTCCTATCCGCCCGATGTACATCGACTTGGAAGACAACATCATCACAATGGAAGAAACAACCTGTGACTTCATGCTCTACCTCTATGATGAAGACGGCGTACTCGTCTACTCGGAATTCATTCCCGAAGGCACCACACAGGTTGTGTTGCCTGCCACCTTCTCCGGCAGCTTCTTGCTCCGTTTTGAGAACGACACCTATTACTATCAGGGTTACATCGAGCTGTAAGACAATCATTCTCTCTCGCTGGGAGCGCCCATAACGGTGGGTGCTCCCAGATTTAAAAAACACCGTCCCCGATTATTTAATATTCTCTGGAAACTAATAAATGATTTCTTGGCAAAATGAAAATAGTCATAAATATTATTGCCTTTTTTGTTTTTATTGTGCAGTTCTTTTCTTTTGCATTTAGTGCATTAAATCAGAAGGAACCAGAATGCACAAAAGAATTGCTATATAGCTGTTTTATGCTATTTGCTATTTTTTGCTCGTTGATAACAATCCCCATTTTTGCCATTCTGTATAATTGTAAATTCAAGTTACTGAAAGAGAGAATTCCAAATTATATTATTCTTGTGATTGTTTTGTTAGGTAGCTACATTCATATATCTCAGTTGTTGTCTCTACATAACTTTATAATCACATCATGTATATTATTACTATTTGATATTTATATCATACGTAAAGTATTGAGTTGTATAAAAAAAAGTTTTAAATTATTGTATTTTTTATGATGAGATTGAGAAAGTTGCTCGTTATTACATTGCTGTTCTTGACTGCTTCTGACGTGTGCGGACAGACCATAGCCTTTTCGACCAACGCACCTCGCAGCGGTGATGCAATCAAGAAGAAACAAGTGGAGTATTTTAATCCGGGAAACAGTGGAAACAATGTACTTTGGGACTTCAGAGACATTGAGCTGGATGGAGAAGAAAGGTATACCAAGTTCTTTGACGGTCCAGACACCCTTCTCTGGAGTACGGATAACAGTTGCATCTGCCGTTACCAGCTCACGTCCGACAGTCTTCTGTTGTATGGTTATGAAACACCTTACCAGCAGATAGTCTATTCAACACCTCTTGTCCTCCAGACATATCCCTATGCATATGGATATACGATGAGTAATATCTATGAGGGCGCAGGATTATACTGCGAGAAACACAGTGTAAAAAACAGGGGGACGCTGATTGTCGAGATTGACGGTGAAGGCTCCGTAATTACTGCAAATGGTGATACGCTGTCGAATGCCGTCCGGCTACATTCCATCCGAACAAGTTCGCTCTGTATGTTCAACCAGACGGACACCCTGTTTTCCGACAGCAGCTATATCAAGCAAGAGATACAGGAAACCAACCAATGGTATGTAAGGGGATACAGGTATCCTCTTTATGAGACGACATCCACGGCCTATTATGACCATCTTAATCTTGTTTCATGTATTCAGCGCGCCTTTATTTACTCCCCCGAGGACCAAAACCTGCCGGATGACCCGGAGAACGACAAGATACTGGAGGAGATAGAGAGGGAGAAGGCAGAGAAGATGGACATTATACATTACCATGTAACTCATGACGGCTCAACCCTCCAGATTGATTATTCGCTTGATGCAGAGGCCAACATCCACGGTATCATATGCAACAGCATGGGTATGGTCTACGGTCGGCAGGTAACGCGCCAGCATGAAGGAACAAACTATCAGCTGTCTTTCAATATATTAACCCTCCCGCGAGGGGAATATATACTTTATATCAATGTAAACGGAAAGGTATATAACGAAAAATTTGAGAAAAAGTCATGAAAAGAGTATTTTATTTGTGTGTTCTATTATTGATGGTAGTTCAGGTAGAAGCCAATGATCCCCAAAAAGAGAGCACGGCACTTCAATGTTGTATTGCTTCGCCCAACGCTACAGCTATTGCCCGTTACGGAGATATTCCTATGAACTATTATACTGGCAGGGCAAATATCTCCGTACCCATATATCATACATCACAACGAGGCGTTGACTTGGATGTCAGCCTTTCATACGACACTCAAGGCATCATTGCCACAAGCTTACCAGGATGGACGGGGCATAACTGGACGTTGAATGCTGGTGGGGTCATTACACGTGTAAAGAACGGACTCGTTGACGAATTCCAATATTCCAGTTATCATTCCAATTGGAAAAACTATTTCACTAATCCAGAAAAATTAACACAATACGTCAATGAATATGATACTGGGAATGATATATCTCAGCTAATAAGAAAAGTTATTTTGGGCGATTATGATTGTAATCCGGATGTCTTTTATTTCAATTTTATGGGGAAGTCTGGCCGTTTCTTCTATGGTAGTGACGGTCAGTGGAAGGTGTTGTCGGATGACAATATTTGCGTAGTGTTTGATGTAGATGACTCAAATAATTACATCCATCCATATTTTAAATACCACCAGACGCCAAGCAAGGGCAACAAACAGAGAAAAACCATCAAGGGTTTCACTTTGGTTGATGAGAACGGAACACAATACATCTTTGGTGACAATTCTAATAGCACTGGAGAATCAACTGGCCAGTATGAAACAAGAGCATCTGCCATAGAGTATTCCCAGCCATTCTTTACGGCCCTGGCCAATAATATATCTTCTGATGACTACTGTGAGTCTATGACGGCCTCTGCATGGTATCTGACAGAAGTCAGAGATCGTTACGGTTGCTCACTATACAGGTTTGAGTATGAAAGGGGAATGTTTCTCGTCCAGGCTAGTTATATGTATGAAGATATATGGGAGACTTACGATGACAAGACATATCCACAGAGTTGGAGTGACTTCCATTGTGCATTGTGCTTGAACTCCCCCGTGTATCTTTCAAGAATAACAATACCTTTGGCAAATGACAAGATCGAATTTATAAAAGATATGGGAAGGGTGCTGTCTTCCAGTGATTTCTATCCAAGTTTCACGTATGACATATACACATTGAAAAGGTATGCTGCCGAATCTTATGTGTCGGATGAACTTTTTTATTTTTTACAAGGTAATGATGATTATGTAACTCAATATCAAAACCAAAACAGCAACAAGAAAAACAACCCGCTTGCATCCATGGGAATGAGCCCACTGAAGAACATAACAATATATGCAAACGACAAGCAACTGGAAAGCTATGATTTTGAATACACAACAGGAAACACAAGACTATTTCTGACAAATATCTCCATCACCAATGATAATGTCAGGAAAAACGGCTATTCATTCACATACAACCATCCTGAATCGTTGCCAAGGGAGTATATTACCATAGCAACAGATGACTGGGGCTACTATAATAACGGATCTTTGACAAACAGGACACCGAACTTCAATCTGACCAAATATGGAATGCTTGAGGAAATACAGTATCCTACAGGCGGCGTCACAGTCATCACCTATAATCAGAATCATTATTCAAGATATTTCAACAAGGAAGGGCAGTGTATGGTATATGAAAACGGGTCAACTGGCGGCTTAGTCGTCAGTGAGATAACCAACTATGAGGATGCCACAAAGAGTAAGATACTGTCTTCAAAAACATACACTTATTCCGAAGGCCAACTTTATACTCGTCCCAAGCACGGATGGACCTGGACTTCACCAGAAAGGAACGTCGTACTCACCATACATAACTACAATTCCATAGTTCCTCTTTGCAACTCGTTCGGTCCACATATTGGGTATTCTACTGTCAGGGAAACGAATGCTGACGGTACCTATACGAGATACACATACCAGAATATTGACTGCTGCATGGATGAGCGACCGCTCATCTCAGTTTCTGACGTAGCATCTCCTTTCGATGTCTTTTCTGAACGTGGATACAAAAGAGGGAAACTCTCTTCTGTAGAGACTTTTGACGACAGGAATTATAGTATTTCCTATATTCATTACATCTACCGTACTGACAATGTAGAGAGCAAGTTCGTCTATAATACTAATCTGACAGGACGAGCAGCTATAATATCAGGAAATAGTGCCCAGGGAACATACTCCACAGGTTGCGTCTACAAGATGTTCTATCCCAAATATGATGTTATCAAGGTATATTCCTCTGAAAGGTATGAGTCAAGCATGGTCGATGAAGTGACGGAGTATGACAAGGAGGATATAACGGTTACAGCCTTTGGCAAACTGGCAGATGTCCGTAAATGCAAGTCGGAAACTGTTACAAGAGGAAACAGTAAACTGAAGACAGAATACCTTTACCCCTGTGATGAAACCGGAATCAACCAGAACCTTGTTTCCCAGTTCTACCTTCCGGCTACTTCTGTGAAACGCTATTATGACGGTGTTCTGATAAACGGAAAGAGAACACAGTACGGTCACTGTCACAACAATTTCGTTCCCATGTACGATATCGTAACTTCCAATAACGCCAATGTTCGTGATACGGTTGCCAGGTATGAGGCGTACTCACCAAATGGCCGCCTGATGAAGATGACAGACAACCATGGAGTGACTCATAGGTATTTCTGGAACAACAAGGATCAGCTGGCTGCTACGGTTGCCAACGGCTCAGCTGGTATCAATGTTACACCCAATGCCACGAAGAGTGTAGACGTTGTTACGTCTTCCTTGGCTTCAGAGGTGTTCGGAACGGAACCGACGGCCATCACCACCTGCATCTATAATGAGCGCGGCCTGGCTTCCAGTATTACAACAGCCAACCGACAGACCACATATTATGACTATGACACGTTCGGCAGGCTTGTATCGGTCAGGGATGGCAAGAAGAAAAAAGTGACTTCGTACGGATACCATTACCGTACAGGAAACGGAGACGGCAGCGTGGTAAATGATGCCCCCGTCGCAGTAGGTGGAGACTATATTGCCTATCCTGTCTCAGAATAAATGAACAATATTATTAGTGGTAAAATGTTTTTTCATAATAAACCATGATATATTTACGTTACAATCATATAATGAAGGAAGAGATGCTATATAAGAGTTATATATATTACATACTGACAGCCCTTTTTCCCGTGCTGAGCGTCGGCGTCTCAGCACAGACCATGTCGGAGAACTATGTAAAGACCGAGACGGTGCTTAGCGGGAACGGTCTGAAAAGTTCCCTTTCCGTGCAGTATTACGACGGTCTCGGCCGTCCCAGCGTGCTTGCCGCAGGAGGCGTGAACACCGAGAACAGCTATGTGTACACCATGACGGAGTACGACCTTCAGGGCCGGGAGGTGAAGACGTGGCTACCCTCCGCCGGTTCCAGTTCTCCCGTCATGATCGACGCATCCCAGATGGCATCCTATGCCTCCGGCTCCCACGGCGGCGACGACTATGCCTACAGCACCGCGGAGTATGACGCCATCGGGCGCGTTGCGTTCAGGGGCACTCCTGGACAGGCCTGGCATGACAGCAACGGCCACCAGGGCATGCGGACGCAGTACGTGACCAACGGCGAAGGCTCCGTCAAGAGATACAGGGTTGACTTCTGCGGCAATCTCGCCTCCGACGGATATTATCCCGCCCGGTCACTGAGGGGAGAGAAGGTGACCGACGAGGACGGCCATACGAAAGAGACGTACAAGAACCTGCTGGGCAACGTGGTACTGGAGCGGCGCGACGGCAGCAACGACACCTATTTTGTTTATGACAAGGGACTGCTCTGCATAGTCGTCCCGCCGCAGTTCCAGGAGGAGAACAACGCAGCACTGCTGTACAAATACAAGTACGACGACCATGGGCGCTGCACCGAGAAGAGGCTGCCCGGGTGTGAGCCCGTCCACTACTGGTACGACCGCTACGGCCGTGTCTCGTTCGTGCAGGATGCCCGTCTCCGGGCCGCCTCGCTCTACAGGTTCTACCTCTACGACGGCCTCGGCCGCCTTGCCGTACAGGGCGAGTGTACGTCCACCCCGCTCATGGACAATGCCGCCTATGAGGCCAAAGTGGCCTACGGCAGCGGCAGCAACGCAGTGGGAAACACCGGCTACAGTCTGACTAGCGGGAGCAGTCAGCTGCCAGTCCATACCGTGGAGATTGCCAACTACTATGACGGCTACCAGTTTCTGGAGTCTCCGCTGTTCGCAGGAGTCAGGGACAAAGTGGGCACCTTGCCGGCCATACCCGCGACTACGCTGCAGACAGCACAGATGCTGCTGACGTCCGACGGCGGGAATATGCACCGCGTCATGTTCTACGACGAGAAGGGCAACGTCACCGCCACCCGCGAGTACTATGCCGACGGCTCAAGTCTGACGGCCCTTACCGGCTATTCGTTTACTAACAAGCCCGAGCATGTGACGGTGACCATGGAGAAGAACGGACAGACGACGACGGTAAGTCGGCAGATTACATACGACACCAGTTCCGACCTGAAGAAGTCGGTGTCTGTATCTATCAACGGGAAAACGCCGACAAATACGGACACATATTACTACGATGCCCTCGGCCGCATCAGTTCCCTTATGCACAGCGGTGTCTACCTGCTTACAAGGTATGGCTATAACGTAAACGGATGGGTGACCAGTACCAAGAGTACCTGGAGAGGGCAGAACGGGAAGCTTCTTTTCGGCGAGGATGTCTACTACACGGACGGTCCCGGCACGCCGTGCTTCAACGGCAACGTCAGTGCCGTCAAGTGGCTTAGCGGCAACTATCCGAAGGGAGAGGGCGTGTACAGCGGCTACAAGTACACCTATGACGGCCTTGACCGCATGACGACCGCCCGGTCGCTGGAATGTACGGACGATCAGTTCACGGAGACTGGCGACAACGACGTGGAGGTCAGCTATAACGCCAACGGCGGCATCAGCACACTGAAGCGCTATGGCAGGAAGGACGACCAGGGTATCGGGCTGGTGGACGACCTCACGTTCACGTATGCTAAAGGCAACCAGCTGGCCTATGTGACGGACAGTGCCGACCCAGTCATGAGCGCCGGTGCCTTCGACTTCCGCGACAACACCATCGAGACCTACGGCCTGATTGCCGACCGCATCTATGACGACTGCGGCTCACTGTTGTTTGACACCAACAAGGGTGTGACGATGATAGAATACGACCTCTTGGGCTATCCCCGCCGTGTCTACTTCAGCAACTTCGGCATGACGGAGTATGTGTACAGTGCCGACGGTGTCCGTCTGAAGACGCGCCATGTCACCCCGGTACCCAAGACTAAGACTGCGCCGCTCTACTCCACCTTCACCTTGTCGCCAAGTGAAATCATGTCCGTCGACTCCACGGAGTACTACGGGGACTTCACCTTCGAGGACGGGGCGTTCATGCGCTACGACTTCGGCTCGGGCTACATTACTCCCAAAGGGACGAGCAAATTATTCAGATACTATCTGAAAGACCGTCTCGGCAACATCAGGGTGGTGACAAACAGGGGCGGCACCTTTGACCAGACTACCCACTACTATCCCTACGGTGCGACACAATACAGCAGCACCGGCCAGGACTTGCAGCCCTACAAGTACAACGGCAAGGAGCTGGACCGCATGCACCGTCTGGACCTTTACGACTACGGCGCACGCCAGTACGACCCCGTGCTCGGACAGTTCACGCAGATGGACCCGCTCTGCGAGAAGTACTACCATCTCAGTCCGTATATGTATTGCGCAGGGAATCCGGTAAAGTATGTTGACCCGGATGGGAGAAGTATTTGGATGAAGATGGGCAAGGTGGCCTATAGGGTTGGTAAATCGATAGCAAGGAACGGATTAAGTGCGCTCAATCAGGTTGATACCTATTACAATGCAGTTTCGGACATAGTAGAGGCGGTTAACACTATTACGGACGAGAACTCGTCAGCTACAGATATGGTGGCTGCTGGTTTGAGTATTGCATCAGAAGTACTTCCCATAAGTATAGGGGATGTAAAGAGTGGTGAAAAAATAATAAAAAATATACATAATAAAATTACTCCTAATAACGGAATTGCTTCTCATCATGGTGGAAAAATACATGATGAAAAAATAGATAAATATGTGGAAAATCTAAAAAAAGACGATAAAGTGACCAATATTAGAAAAAACCAAAAACAAGTTGATATTAATGGAGATGTAGTTGGAAACAATAGGCCAGATATTCAGTATGATAAAAATGGGGTTCATACAAATGTAGAATATGACACCCGAAAATTCTCTTCTAATAAACATAAAAAAACATTAGAAAAAAATGATCCTAATGCTAAGAATGAGTTCTATTTAATTAAATAAAAAGCCCCATGACAAAGGATTATAATTATTTTTCATTTTCAATATTCACCGATTGTAAATTTGATGATTTTACATCTGTAGTCCTACAAATAAAACATAAAGAAATAGAGTTAAGAAAAATAGACATTATTTCTACTGCACCATACATCGAAGATTTCATTAATCCCAAAAGTGGAGGTGCTCACCTTCCTAAATTTTGTTACTGGGAAAATGCTAATTATCCTAATATGGTCTTTTTTATTTCAAATTATGAAGATGGGCTCTATACCCTGTGTAATGTAATACACCAATATACTAATGGGAATTTAATTATGTGTTCATTATCAAATGAAAGAACTAACAAAGCCCCATTTTTCCAGTTTTATTATTCAGATTGTAATTTTAATGAAAGGTCAGTTTTGGCATACAAAGATACCAAATGGATTTTCTATGATAAAGGAACACCACTAAGTATAGAAAACGTTAAATATTATGGTAACAAATATATCAAAAACAGGCTGAATACTTCAATTATCGAAGAATATTTACAAAAGATGGGAATCAACTTATGGGACATTGACAGCTCTATAGATCGATGCATAACTTTTGTACAAAATAGGTGGTAAATCGGGTGAAGGAAGAAAAATGCTATATAAGAGTTATATATATTACATACTGACAGCCTTTTTTCCCGTGCTGAGCGTCGGCGTCTCAGCACAGACCATGTCGGAGAACTATGTAAAGACCGAGACGGTGCTTAGCGGGAACGGCCTGAAAAGTTCCCTTTCCGTGCAGTATTACGACGGTCTCGGCCGTCCCAGCGTGCTTGCCGCAGGAGGCGTGAACACCGAGAACAGCTATGTGTACACCATGACGGAGTACGACCTTCAGGGCCGGG
>JAEEGG010021700.1_pt1 | contig 12722 bp, 10 predicted proteins | sample 9134161 | NCBI WGS metagenome assembly JAEEGG01 (sample SAMN16246543, study PRJNA631951) | gut metagenome | biome: gut microbiome; feature: rumen; material: CR-attached | host: Bos | place: Iran: Karaj | collected 2018-10
AAGGTTGCTCTGGCTTAACCTCAGCCCCATCATTACCAGCCATGACATTAGCATCTTCCTGCTATGAACACATGTTTCAGGATTGTTCCAGTTTGACTACAGCTCCCGACCTTCTTGCCCCCACCTTAGTCTCATCATGTTATCAATACATGTTCAAAGATTGTTCCAACTTGAATAGCATAAAATGCCTTGCTGAACCCACCATTCCAACGGGTACAACAACCTGTTGGCTTCAAGGAGTATCTACTACAGGTACATTCACCAAAGCAAAAAAGATGACCTACTGGAGTAACGACAACAGCGGTATCCCCAGCGGATGGACTGTGGTAAACGCAAATTAAAACGCTTTGTTATCCGTCCGGCTGGTGAGAAATACTGATTAATCAAAAAGGCGGCGAGACCAAATGGTCTCGCCGCTGACTTTTTCTATAGAACTTTTGGACGATGCTTTAGAACAGGCCTTCAAGGACGCTGTCGTCGACCAAGTTGGGCATCGTCACCTTCAGCTCAGGACAGATGTCCATGGCGCGCTTGATGGCGAACATGGCGCCCTCGTTGCGGGCCCAGGAGCGACGGCTGATGCCGTTGTTGACATCCCAGTGGAGCATCATGCGGAGACGGCGGTCACAAGCCTCAGAACCATCGAGCACCATGCCGAAGCCACCGTTTATCACCTCGCCCCAGCCTACGCCACCACCGTTGTGGATAGAGACCCACGTGGCGCCGCGGAAACTGTCGCCGATGACATTCTGCACGGCCATATCGGCGCAGCGATTCGAGCCGTCGTAGATGTTGCTGGTCTCACGGAAGGGGCTGTCGGTACCACTCACATCGTGGTGGTCGCGGCCCAGCACGATAGGTGCGGAAATCTCTCCCTTCTTGATGGCCTCGTTGAAGCGGGCGGCAATCTTGGTGCGGCCTTCACAGTCAGCATAGAGGATACGAGCCTGGCTTCCCACCACAAGGTGGTTCTCCTTGGCACCCTTAATCCACTGGATATTGTCGTGCATCTGCTGCTGTATCTCGGCGGGTGCGGTGGCGGCAATCTCGCCCAGCACTTCCATAGCGATATGGTCGCTCTTGTCGAGGTCCTCGGGCTTGCCGCTGGTGCATACCCAACGGAAGGGGCCGAAGCCATAGTCGAAGCACATCGGTCCCATGATGTCCTGCACATAGGAAGGATAGCGGAAGGCCGTCTTATCGGCATTCCAGATATCGGCACCGGCACGGCTGCTCTCCAGCAGGAAGGCGTTGCCGTAGTCGAAGAAATACATACCCTTAGCGGTGAGTTTGTTGACAGCTGCCACATGGCGACGGAGGCTCTCCTGCACCTTTTCCTTGAAGAGTTCAGGCTTCTCGGCCATCATCACCTTGGCATCTTCGAAGCTGACACCCACGGGATAGTAGCCACCAGCCCAGGGGTTATGCAGCGAGGTCTGGTCGCTGCCGAGATCCACCTTGATACCCTTCTCGGCGCAGTACTCCCAGAGGTCAACCACATTACCTTGGTAGGCGTAGCTCTTAGCCTCCTTGGCAGCAATGGACTTGTTGACGGCCACAAATAGTTCATCCAGATTATCATGCACCTCGTCAACCCAGCCTTGCGTGTAGCGTTTCTGCGTGGCAGCAGGGTTGATTTCAGCGGTGATGGAGACCACACCGGCAATGTCGCCAGCCTTGGGCTGGGCACCGCTCATGCCGCCAAGACCAGCGGTGATGAACAGCTTGCCAGCGGTGCCGCCACCGAGTTTACGGGCGGCATTCAAAACGGTGATGGTGGTACCATGCACGATGCCCTGTGGGCCGATATACATATAACTGCCGGCGGTCATCTGACCATATTGAGTGACACCGAGGGCGTTGTAGCGCTCCCAGTCATCGGGCTTGCTGTAGTTGGGAATCATCATGCCATTGGTAACGACCACACGGGGGGCGTCCTTGTGGCTGGGATAGAGTCCCATGGGGTGACCGCTGTACATCACGAGGGTCTGCTCGTCGGTCATCTCCGAGAGGTATTTCATCACGAGGCGGTACTGGGCCCAGTTCTGGAAGACGGCACCATTGCCACCGTAGGTGATAAGCTCGTGGGGATGCTGGGCAACGGCGGGGTCGAGGTTGTTCTGAATCATCAGCATGATGGCGGCAGCCTGACGGCATTTGGCCGGATAATCCTCAATGGGACGGGCATACATCTTGTAGGTGGGACGAAGACGGTACATATAGATGCGCCCGTATTTCTGCAGCTCCTCGGCAAACTCCTTGGCCAGCATCTTGTGGTGCTTGGCGGGGAAATAACGGAGAGCATTGCGGATGGCCAACTTCTTCTCGACAGGCGTCAGGATGTCTTTGCGCTTGGGAGCATGGTTCACCGTAGGATCATAAGCGGGCATTTCGGGCAGCGGATCGGGAATACCGAGACGCAATTCGTTCTGAAATTCTTCAAGTGTCATAATACTTATGTTTTTTTTATTTTTTATTCATTTGAAATTGCAAAAATACGAAAAAAAACCGATTGGAAGATAGCATTTTTTAACAAATCTATAACTACCTAACAATCAACACCAACACCGTACCAACACCGTATCAACACCGTACCAACACCGTACCAAGTCCTACCATAGTAGGAGATGGTACGGTAATAGTTTGTGTTTCAAGGGGGTTAGAACTGTAGTTGGAGGCCGACGGTGAGGCGGGGGAGGAGGACTTTGCCGGGGGCGGGGTCACTGCCGATGGAGTTCAGGCGGTAGCGGACATAGAGGCCAATGACATCATAGGTGAGGCGGGTGGTGATGCCGAAGTTACACTTATAGTCGGTCATCGCGTCAAGACCCGAGAGAATTTGATGCATATTGTCGACATTGGCACCTGCCGGGGCTTTACCGGCGAGCTCATAATAGTTGACTCCGAGGCTGCCATAGATGCCGAGATCCCACTGGAGGCCGTTGCTGAACATTCCCACGGGATAGAGACGGACACGCTGGAAGAGCTCGAGGGACCACTCGTTGAAGGTCAGGCTACGGACATCAATATCGTCCATAACACCGAGGGTGGAGGCAATGAGAGGAGTAGAGGTTTCCAGGGTGTTGACAGAGGCATTGTTGAAGCGATAGTGGCTGTTCTCGTAGCCAATGCCGACACCAAGGCAGTAAACCTTGCTGAAAGCACGGAGAAAACGGAAACCAAAATTCCAGCTGGGCGACCAGACATTGGAGGAGAGCTCAGCATCGTCAATCTTGACAGGCAGTCCGAGACCGAAATAGATATTCCAGCGGTATTTGGCGTTGCTGCCCCACTCGGAGGGGGTGAGGTTCATCTCAGGGGTGCGGTAATCGGGGTCGTTCAGCACATAAGGGTTGTCTGCGGTGACGACATCGCCAAAGAGGTATTCGTCAAGGAGTTTGGCGGTGCTGGAGAGGGTATCCATGTCGGTATAGGAGGCGGTGTAACCGTCAAGGTGGACTACCAGGGTGCGGTGGGGCTGGAGGATAAAGTGGAGGGCACCGGTAGTGTCGAGGAAGACGATGTCGCGCTTGGCATAGCGTTCGATGTGGCCGTCGCTACGCTGTTCTTTATAGAAGATGGGCTTGCCCACGATGGGCCGCAACGGGCGGACGAGGATTTCGTCCTCTTCCTTTTCGAAGCGGAAGGTGGGAGCGGATTGCTTGATTGTGTGATTGCTTGATTGTGTGAAGTAAGAGGCTTGCGGGACACCATAGCCGAAGGAATAGTCGCAGTAGGGATAGAGGTCACTACTATGTTCTATCTCGTGGAAGAGGTCCATAGCAGTCTTGCCGGGAGAGGCCTGCCAGGCACAGGCGGCAAAGCCGGCCACCAGAGGGCAGGAGAAAGAGGTGCCGTGGACATAGTGATAATCATTGTCTGTGCCGGTGTTGGCGGTACGGGCATAGCCGAAGGCGCAGACGTTGGGCTTGAGGCGGCCATCGGCAGAGGGGCCATAGGAGGAAAACTCGATATGGTTATACTCGGTGAGGCTGTTCTCGATGCCACCCACACAAAGCACGCTGTCGGCATCGGCAGGGGTGATGATGGTCTTCCACTGGCTGTCGTCGGCCTCGTTGCCGGCGGAGTTGACGACGAGCATGCCCTTGCGGGCGGCGAGGTTGCCGGCCTTAGCGACATAGGAGGTGCCGTCCATGTCGGTGGTGTAGTGGCGTTCCTTTCCATAGCCGAGGGAGGAAGAAATGATGTTAGCGCCGTTGCGGTCGGCCCATTCCACGGCCATCTGCCACCAAACCTCTTCCTTGAAAGGTTCAGAGTTGACCTCGGTGCGGGCGAGGAGGAACTCGGCGCCGGTGGCGAGGCCGAGGTCCACGGTGTCGGTACCGCTATAGTAACGGCCGGCAATGCAGCTGAGCGTCATGGTGCCGTGGGAGTTCCAGCCGTAGACATCCTCCTTTTTGTTAGGGAAATTCCAGGTTTTGAGGATTTGGTTGTTGTCGCGCAGGTGCTTGAAAGCGATGTGGGTGTTGACCCGCGGGAAGCCGCCGTCGAACACGGCGATACGGATGCCTTTGCCGTCGATGCCCTGGTCGCGGAAGGCCTTGCCGCCCATGCGGACGAGCTGCGCCTCCAGCGGGCCGTCGACGGTGGCCTTGCTGAGGAGTCCGGGAAGGTCGGGAATTTCAGAGTCATCGGAGTATCCCGAATATTCCGCCAGGACCATACCGTCGGCCTCAATCAGCTGCACCCGAAGCACATAAGGGAGTGCCTCGATCTGTGCCGCCTGGTCGGGGGTGGCCATCACACCTACGGCATTCATCCAGCGGCTGCACCCGATTTCCTCGGAAGCAAGGGCATTCACCCCGTCGACATACTGCTGCCGCAGCGGGTAGTTGGTGATGTCGTAGAGGTCGGCGCCGCACTGCTGGTAGCGCTCGATGGCTTTGGCGTCGAAATAGGCGTAGGGGTCAAAAGTCGTTCCCTGCTTGTCGGAGAGGAAGACCCAGTAGGCTTGCTGTGCCTGCATCCCGCAGAGCATCAGCACAAAGGCCGCTAACGTCAATATCTTTTTCATATACTGCTATTTTAGGATTGTGTGTAATATTTCGTGGCTGGTGAAATCGCGGAAGCTGCTGAGGTGCAGCTGGAAGTAGGCGATGAGGGCGTCGATGAGCGAACGGCGCTCGTCGAGTGATGAATGATGAGCGGTGAATGAGGAGTCAAGGTATGTGTGGAGCATTGAGGAGAGCGCAGGCGAGAGGGTGGTCTCACAAGGGGCGGAGACGAAGCGGCCCTCCTGAAGGTCGAAGTAAGGTTCGTGGGGGCTGTGGTTGTCCAGCGGCTCGATGCCCATGTGGCGCGCCACAGTGAGGAGGAAGGTTATCGGTAAATGGGCAGTGGGCAGTGGGGAGTTGGTTGTTGTTTCATCGACATAGTCGAAGAGTTCGGGCATGGGCTCGGCTTCGTGGAGGGTCTTGTAGAGCACCTCGGTCATGAAGAAACGGAGGGCGTTGTTCACAGGGTCGGAAGGCTGCGCCGGATGGCGGGGCGAGAGTTCTTTGACGTGGTTGAGGTCGGTGTGTGGATTGTCATAGACAACCATATCGAGGCTGGTGAGGGGCTGGAGCAGGTTTTGCTTGACGCGTGCGTTGCGGCTCCGCACGCCCTTGATGATATAGGAGCGGAGGCCTAGTTGACGGGTGAAGACCTTGACGATGACCGAAGAGTCGCCGTAGGGGGTGACGTGCAGCACTTGGCCGGGAGTGGAGAGTGTCATCGCACCACAAGGATTTTCGCCACCGAGCGATTGCCGCCTTCGGCGTCGGAAGCAAAGACATAGTAGACGCCCGAAGCCACACGCTCACCATTGGCTGTGCGGGCGTTCCAGATGGCCTGTCCGCCGAGGGCCTGGGTGGCGAAGACGACATGTCCGGCGGCATCGGTGATGTGCACGATGGCGTCGCGCGTGAAGCCCTTGATGGCTACAGGACCTTCATAGCCAGGTCGCACCGGGTTGGGGAAAGCATAGATGTGCTCCAGCGGGGCGCTCTCGGCATAGGTGGCGGTGGAGCGAAACACCTGCAGGCCTGCCGCGGTGCCGACATAGACCTCGCCGCTGGCGGGCTGGATGCCGATGGCGATTATCTTGTCCGACATCAGGGGGCTATCGGCAGCGGTGTAGTGCGCCAACTGTTCCAATCCGTTGTCCGAAAGCAGGTAGAGGCCGCCCGAGGCGGTACCCACCCACTTGCGGTTGGCGCCGTCGACCGCGATGGCGGTGACGTTCTCATAGGCCATCAGATACTCGTAGAAGTCGCCGTTGGTGATGGTGATATTGCTGCAGCTGACGGCAGCGGTCTCGCCGTGGCCACCCGAAGCAAAGGCCTTCGAACCGTCGTAGATGACCTTGATGCCTTTGTTGGTGCCTATCCAGATGTTGCCGAGGTGGTCCTGCACCAGCGCGTTGACGCTCTCGGTTTGCAGCTTGCTGCCGTTATTGGGGTTGATTCGCGCCATGCGGCTGGTGCCGTCATGCACATAGATTTCGTTGTTACGGCCTGCAAACCAGAGGTAGTTGTTGACGCTGTCCCAGACGAGCTTATCCACCTGGAGCAACGACGAGAGTGCCTCGGTGGAGAAGTGCTCCCAGCTACCGTCGCGGCGGCGCACCACGAGGGCGTCGGGGCTGTGCGAGTTGAGCGCCCAAAGGTTGCCCTGGCGGTCGAAAGCGAGGGCGCCGGTAAGCAGCACGTTTTGGTAGGTACGCAGCGCACCTCCCGTATTGGCTTCGGTGAAGAGTTGTTGCACCGTATCGTTTTTCACTTGTGCGATGCCATAGCCCCAGACGGCCAGGAAGGCCTCTGTCGTGTCGCGCGGATTGACGGCGGCATCGACAATGTCATAGGTCCCATTCAGCTGTCCGCCGGAGCGATCTACCGTCGTCCAGCGGTGTCCGTTGGTGACCGACAGCACCGGGTCGAGGTAGGAATTGGCATAGATATTGGTATGGCCTCCCGGGCAGAGCATCATGCGGCCGGGGGTGGGTACCAGACGGTAGACTTTGTCGTTCGACTGCGGCCCTTCGGGGAGGTAGAACTCGGCTACTCCCGGAGCGATGCAGAGCAGTCCGACCCAACTATGTGCCACCCAAAGCGCCCCGTCGGAGGCAACCACGGCGTCGTAGGCCGAGACATCGGCCCAGTCGGTGAAGACGGTGACGCTATCGACAAACCGCAGCGCCCCATCGTATTGCAGCACACCCTCAAGGGTGCTGACGGCCAGCATGCCGCCACCGGCATGGATAGATTGTATCTTGCCGCTGACGACAGCGCGATAGCCCGTATCGGTGTGACAGTAGAGGGTGAGCCATGAGGGGTCGACGGTATAGCCTGTGGCGACAAGGTTGCCGCCGAGGTAATCCAACTGCTTCAGCGCTACACCGGCCAGCCGCGTATCGGTTTGCCAGCGGTCGCTGATGCCGAGGTGCGTCTCATTGACCGCGATGCGCTTGAGTCCTTCGTCCGTGGCAGCATAGAGGCTGTCAGCAGTGAAGGCGATGTCGTAGACGGCAGTATGGACGCCACCTGTGCCGATATAGTAGGTCTCGCTGATTTCGCGGCGCGCCAAATCGACCGCCACGATGCCGAAGCCCGTAGCGAGATAGGCTGTGCCTCCGCGGAAGCGGATACTGTAGACCGCCTTGTCGCCCAACATATCGCTGCGCTTGATGTCGGAGATATTGTATACCTCGCTGCCGAATACCAAGTCGACATTGGAATTAGTGTAGGCCACTACCAGACAACCCGAAGCCGAGTCGAAGGCGATGGTGGAGATGCCTGCGTCGCTAAGGCCCGACGCTTTACTTAGGGTTCCCACCTCGCGTTCCGGCAGACGACAGTACATCAGGCCCGTCCGTCCGGCGGCATAGATGCAGCCGTCGGCTGGTTCGACATGGAAGATGGCGTTGTAATCGAGGCAGTCGCGCCACCGCCCGATAGCCGTCTGCCCGCTCACGGCGAGCGGCAGCAGCATCAGCAGGATGGCGAGCGTTCTCTTCATTGTTTTTCCCGTTTGATGAATATCAATTGATAGAGCACCGCCAGCAACGTGGTTACTATGGTGCTGCACACCGTAGCCAGCAGCACGCCGCCGAAGCCCCGGAAGCTAAAGACCTCGATTGTGTAGAACACCAGATAGTATACCGCCAGCATCAGCATCAGGTAGCTGATGAAATACTGCGGGGTGACGGTATAGACGCAGGGTTTCTCAATCACCACCGGCTCGCCACGCGTGAGGATGCGGTCGGCATAGAGGCCGCGCAGCAGTGCCACCACCGTGCAGGCCAGGGCGTGGAATCCCAGCATGTTGTTCATCATGTCCATCAGTAGTCCCGTGCCGAAGGCTATCAGCATCATCGGGATGGGCTTGAGGTTGGTGGGCAGCATCAGGATGAAGAGCACATAGAGCATCGGCATCACATAGCCCCCCAGGTAGACATGATTGAGCACCAGCAGCTGAATGAGCATCAGCAGCGCAAACCTCCCTATATTTCGCCACACCAGTTTGTTCATTTCCTCACTCCTTCTATTGTGTATCCTTCCTCTTCAAGCATGTGCAGCACACCCCGCTCGCCGCAGAGGTGGAATGCGCCGACGGCGAAGAAGGTGGGCTTCTCGGCCATGATGGAGGGCATTGCCTTCACCCAGCGGGTATTCCGCTCATAGATTAACTTTTCGCTGTTCTCCGGATCACTGCTTCCGCAAGCGCTTTCCTGCTCCTCTTCATTCAGGTCCCCGAGCATCTCCAGGTCTTGGGAGAAGTAGGCTGCGGTGATGAATTCGGCCATCTCGGCGGCCTCCTGGTAGTGGTCCACAAAACACATCAGCCCATCCACTTGCTCCTTCAGCGGGGAACCATAGAGTATCTCCATCTGGAAATCCGATGTTTCAAACCCTTTGACAGCCTTGCCTGTCTTGGAGGCTTCGCGTTGGAAGTAGGTATCTATCAGGTCGTATGGATTGAGCCCTTGGATATTCTTCATGTACAGCAACAGCGTAAGCTGGGCCTCGAGCACCATGGGTTTCAGCTGTCCTAGCTGTTGAGCCACGGCCTCGTTGTTCATGTCCACACCCATAAGTTCGCGCAACAGCGCATTGAGGCGCTCCATCTGGTTCTTGTCCAGCAGCGTCGAGAGGGTCTGTCCTTCCGGCAGCATCATGGTTTCCTGCATCTTGGACGAATTTTCGGGCTTGAGGGTCTCCAGCATGTCCACCTCGCCATACACCTGTTCCGTGGCGGCGAAGGCGGCGCGGAGGCCGGGGATGCTGTCGACGAAGGTGGCCGGCGCCAGGTGGTAGGTGCCGACAATATAGCTTGGGGCCTTAAGGTCCTTGCCGGAGATGCGGTAGAGCAACTGCGCTTGCACACCCGCCGTCGCCAGCAGTCCTAAGGTCAGAACGAGAAATGCCTTTTTCATAGTCGTCGCTGTTCTTATTTGTTTGTTATTTCTGCCATCAGCGCCTGTTGCTCCTCACGGAAACGGTTGTCGATGACATAGACATGGTCGAGTTTGTTGAAGTCGGTGGCCAAGCGCACATGCACCTTGTAGAAGCCCGTACCTTGGTTGGTCTCGGCGCTCTCCACATAGCCCACCGGGATGCCCTCGGGGAAGTCGTTGGCCTGGCCCGAGGTGACGATGGTGTCGCCCGGGTTGATTTGGTAGGCCGTGGTGATGTCGACCACCTGCGCATAGCGGTAGTCTATGCCGTCCCACACCAGCGAGCCGCTCACACCCGTGCGGCGCACCTTGACGCTATTGCGGCTGTCCGAGTGCAGCACCGGCATGATGGTGGCGAAGTTGCGCGACGTGGAGACCACGATGCCCACGATGCCGTCGGGCGAGATGACTGCCTGGTCGACCTTGATGCCGCGGTCGGCGCCCTTGTTAATCATGATGTAGTTGTCCTGCTGTGTCCACGAGTTCTTGATGACCCGCGCCTCGGTGTAGGCGTAGCGTTGGCGGTAGACGGTGTCGTTGACCGTGAACACGCTGTCGGTGTAGCTGATGTACGACTCGGCCAGTTGTGCCCGCAGGGCTGAGTTCTCGGCCGCCAGCCGGTCGTTCTCGGCCTTCAGGCCGAAGTAGCCGCCCACACTGCTGATACCCTGATACCAACTGCCCACGATGCTGTTGCTCCAAGCCACCAGGCGCGAACGCTGGTAGTCGGTGGTACGCGACATGAGCACCAGCGACAGTGCCGTCAGCAGCACGAAGACCACCAGGTAGTCGTATTTCCGCAGTATGTTGAGCAGTTTATCCATGCAGGAACTTTTCTATCACTCCACGTGTCTCAGCCACAGCGCGCTGCAGGTCGTCGTTGACGATGGTCACGTCAAACTGCGGTGCCTGTTTCAGTTCCTCGGCACTGCGCGCAAGCCGCTTGACGATGGCTTCCTCGCTGTCTGTACCGCGGCTGCGTAGGCGCTGCTCAAGCACTTCCAGGCTCGGCGGCATAACGAATATCGACAGCGCGTCGGCGCCGAGGTAGCGCTTGATGTTGCGGCCGCCGTTGACGTCGACGTCGAACACGATGACGCGTCCCTCGTCCCAGATGCGGCTGATTTCCGACTTGAGGGTGCCATAACAGGTGCCCTGGTAGACTTCCTCCCATTCCAGGAAGTCGCCCGCCTCGACACGCCGCATGAACTCGTCACGGCTCAGGAAGTAGTAGTCCTTGCCGTCGCACTCGCTTCCGCGCGGCGCACGCGAAGTGGCGCTGATGCTGAAGCCGAAATTGCCGAACCACTGCATCAGCTCGTTGATGATTGTCGTCTTGCCGCAGCCCGACGGCGCCGAGAAGAGGATTGCCTTGCCCATGCCGATTCAGAACTTCTTGTCGAATATCTTGTAGAACGTCTGCACCGTCGGCGAGTTGCTGTCCCAGCTGTACTGCGCCGCCGTCTCACGCACATAGGCCTCGGCCTCGTCGCGCGATGTCAGCCCGTTGAGGTACATGATGAAGTCGTTGTAGGCTCTCATGTTGTTCTTGAACAGCTCGGACATGAAGCTGAACTTGTCGTTGATGTTGATGACGGTGCGCAGGTCGTCGACTTTCTTCACCAGATGGTCCACGCCTGCCGCATGCTGCGCCGCGTCGCTGCCCAGACGGTCGCCGAGGGTGGTCACAGTGGGATGGTCGACCACGGGGTGCTTCAGGTAGTCGAGCAGCGAGGTCTGCGGCTTCTCCGGCACGGGTTCAGGCTCCGGTTCGGGTTCAGGTTCAAACACCATTTCCGGCTCGGGAACGGCCACGGGCTCGGGTTCCGGCTCGGGCTCCACCACTACTTCGTCGAACAGCAAGCCGCTCTCGGTCTCGAATGCCGCCATCGTATTCTCTTCGGGTTCCGGCTCCGGTTCGGGCAGAGTCTCAGGCTCTGGTTCAGGTTCGGGCTCTGGCTCAACCACAGGTTTCGGTTCCGGCTCAGGTTCGGGTTCAGGCTCCGGCTCGGCGGGTGCAGCAGCCATAGCAGCCATGGTGGCCATCATGGCCGACGAGAGAATTTCCTCGTCGGGCATCGGCTCCTCGGCAGGGGTCTCCGGCTCTTTCGCCACACTGGCAGGGCTTTGTACGGTGACGGCGTCGGGACAGAGCTGCAGGGCCACGTCGTAGAGGCGCCGCAGGTCGTCCATCAGCAGGTCGCGCTCGATGAGCCCCACCTTGCCGTCGGCGGCCACGATGCGGTTGGCGATGTCGCATAGCCGCTGCATGCCCTCGGTGAGGTCTTTGACACAGTTTTTCATAGTTCTATATGCTGTTTATTTTATTGACAATATGACATTTATACGCACTTCGGGGGCGTTTTTCCAACGGTAAAATTACCACTATTTTCCTGACCGCCCGACGAGAAAATGAAAAAGTTATCAAACCGTCGCGTTGATAAGTTGCCCGAGCAGATGCAAGATAATAATAGACAGCCGCTTACCCATCCACCTAGACCCCATTCCATCCCCCGCCGCATCCCCACCGCAATTCGACCCAAAATGATAGGAGCGGGAGCGGAGGGGGACCGGACCGGGAGCGGAGGGGAACCGGACCGGAAGCATGGTTTGAAATTAATTTTGGCGGTTAAGAAATTTTTTATATATTTGCAATGTCAAACGGGCATGCGCAAACGCGCGCAGGGTGCGCATACGCGTTTGGCGGACAACACAATACAAGAAAACAAGACAACCCCGACACCCCGCGAGGGACGCCGAATGGAGGAAAGGAGACCTACAATGAAAAAAAAAACACTCTGGTTGATGGCTGCGATGCTGGTGCTGCCGACATGGACCTTGAGGGCCCAAGGCAGTTGCGACACACTGACGCTGCCCTATTTCTGTGATTTCGATTCAACCGATGCCGGACTGATGCCCGACTGCTGGCTGCGGCCGCTGACCGACACCAGCTACGAAGACGTCTATCCGGCGGTGGAGTCATACCTCTATGAGTCCCATTCAGGTAGCAAATTCCTCAACCTCACTTCGTTTGACAATGAGTATCTCATGGCGGTAACGTCGGTGGTGCCGCTGCCGGCAAACCACCTCCACATCTCCTTTTGGCTGTGCATATACAATGTCGCTCCTTCGAGCATATTCCAGGTAGGCTTGATATCCGACACCTCCGACCTCACCTCCTTTCATCCGCTGCTGACGGATTCGGGCGCTGCCAATGGACTATGGAGGTACTATGAATTCCAGACCGATACCTTTAGTTTGAGTG
>JAEEGG010021703.1_pt1 | contig 12721 bp, 10 predicted proteins | sample 9134161 | NCBI WGS metagenome assembly JAEEGG01 (sample SAMN16246543, study PRJNA631951) | gut metagenome | biome: gut microbiome; feature: rumen; material: CR-attached | host: Bos | place: Iran: Karaj | collected 2018-10
CTGAACGCGTCAGTGGGCTATGCTTACAACTGGGTATTTGCCCGCAACTGTCTGTTTTGTTCTAGTCTGTCGTTGGCACTAGCTTATAAGAAGACACGAGGCGAGACTGCAGATGAGGACAAGACTGGGTTTGATTTCGGAAATTTCAATATTGACGGTATCGGACGGTTTGGTGTCGTGTGGAATAATAATAAGTGGTATGCCGGTGCTTCTGCCATCGTGCGAGCCTATAATTACCACAAGTCGCGTTTTGCTGCCAACAACATCTTCGGCAGTCTGAACATTTATGCGGGTTTTAATTTCGGACCTCGTAAGGGTTATAAAAAGAAAAGATGATGAGAAAGATATGTGTAATTCTTGTCGTATGGATGATTGTCTTGAGCGTTGAAGCTCAAGTAACATACCAGCGGGCTGACAGCATCAAGATATGCAAATTGCTGGCTCAGGCAAACCGGCAAACTTCAACGCTGTGGTTTGCATGGCAATTTATGGAGGTGCCTTATGTTGCTCATACGCTGGAGGTCAACGCCCGAGAACAGTTGGTGGTGAATACCCGTCAACTCGACTGTACGACACTGGTGGAAACGGTGACAGCGCTGAAACTCTGTGCCAATCGCGGACAGCGTTCGTGGAAAGACTATGTGCAAATGCTTACCACGCTGCGCTATCGTCAGGGTGTGTTGGACGGTTATCCTTCGCGCCTTCACTATTTCAGTGATTGGATACGTGACAAGGCACAAATGCAGCTAATCAGTGATATCCAGCAGCCCAATCCGCCGTTTTCAGCTGTGCAGACTGTCAGCGTCAACTATATGTCTACGCATCCTGAGGCTTATAAGGCACTGAAAGCTGATAGTCGTCTTGTGCCACTGATCCGTCAGCAGGAGCAGTCGCTCAATGGGTTGAAGGCACGCTATATCCCCAAGTCGGCCATACGCAATACCAAGCTGTTGCGCAGTGTCATAAAGGACGGCGATATCATTGCCATTACCTGCAATAAACCAGGACTCGACATTGCTCATCTTGGATTTGCCGTATGGCAGAAGGACGGATTGCATCTGCTTAATGCGTCACTGATACATAAGAAGGTCGTCGAGGAACCCATGACGCTATATCGTTATCTGCAGAAGCACAAGACATTTACTGGAATTAGAATATTAAGAATCAAATAAAAAACGAAAGAATATGGAATTACCCGATTTTATGAACTATTCCAACAAGTTCTCAAGGAAGGACTTCGTTGAAAAGATTGCCCGCATTGCCAAAGGTGCCGGAGCGAAGTTGGTTTATGCTGCGCTTATTCTTTATTATACGCTGCAGAGTGACAAAGTCAGTGCTACGAATAAGGCAATGATTATTGGTGCACTGGGCTACCTGATTAGTCCTTTGGATGTTGTGCCAGATGCTATTCCTATTGCCGGCTTGGCTGACGATTTGGGTGTGCTGGTATTTGTATTGAAGAAGGTGTGGACGGATATAGATCCTGAGATTCAGGTGAAAGCTCGCAAGCGCCTTTCCAAGTGGTTCGATGAGGACGAGATAGAAGAAATCAAGGACCTCATACCTAGTGAAAAGAAAGAAGAAAAAAGCGAATAATATGTTTCCGCTTGAGGCATGACTAACGAATACCAGATTCGCGTTCAACCGAATGTGGCAGCTAACGAACAGGCACTTCGCAGTTGGCTGGCTGACGAGTATGGCTTCGATGTGCGTACGTTAACAGCCGTGCGTATTCTCCGTCGTAGCATTGATGCTCGCCAGCGTACTATCTTTGTCAATCTGAAGGTGCGTTGTTATATCAACGAACAGCCGCAGCAGGACGAATATGTGCCGACGGTTTATCCGGATGTCTCGTCAGCGCCTCAGGCTATTGTCGTCGGTGCTGGCCCAGGAGGATTGTTTGCTGCCCTCCGACTGATAGAACTGGGTATTCGTCCCATCGTGCTCGAACGAGGTAAAGACGTTCGCGAGCGCAAACGCGACTTGGCGCAGATTGCCAAAACGCAGCAGGTCGATGCCGAAAGCAACTATTGTTTTGGCGAGGGTGGAGCAGGCGCCTATTCTGACGGTAAGCTATATACACGTTCTAAGAAACGAGGCTCTATTGAGAAGATTCTCAATGTGTTCTGCCAACATGGCGCATCGACGAATATTCTGGCCGATGCCCATCCACATATCGGCACCGATAAGTTGCCGCGTGTTATTGAGGCTATGCGTAACACCATTCTCCGTAGCGGTGGTGAGGTACATTTCCAAACAAAAGTGACCAGTCTCGTATTGGAAGATAATCGAGTGGTTGGCTGTTTGGCTTCCGATAAAGAGTTTCGTGGTCCTGTGATTTTGGCTACAGGACATTCCGCCCGCGATGTCTATCGCTATTTGGCAGACGCCAAGATTGAAATCGAGGCCAAGGGTATTGCGGTAGGTGTACGTTTAGAACATCCTTCGGAGTTGATAGACCAGATACAGTATCATAATAAGCAGGGACGCGGAAAGTATCTGCCTGCAGCGGAATATTCGTTTGTAACCCAGATTGACGGGCGCGGAGTCTATTCGTTCTGCATGTGTCCTGGTGGGTTCGTCATTCCTGCCGCTACTGATAAAGAACAGATTGTTGTCAACGGCATGAGCCCTAGCAATCGCGGCGGTCAGTGGTCGAACAGTGGTATGGTCGTTGAAATGCGCGCTGAGGATATCGCGGGTGACGACCCTTTGCGCGTGATGCATTTCCAAGAACAACTCGAGCGTGACTGTTGGCAACAGGGTAATCGCAAGCAGACAGCACCGGCTCAGCGTATGGCAGATTTTGTAAACAATCGCCTTTCGTACGATCTTCCCCGTTCTAGTTATGCGCCAGGACTCATTTCGTCACCCCTGCATTTCTGGATGCCTCAGGATATCAGTCATCGCTTGCAGGAAGGTTTCAAGCAGTTTGGCCGTATGAGTCACGGATTCCTGACCAACGAAGCTGTGATGATTGGTGTTGAGACACGCACCAGTGCTCCTGTACGTATTCTTCGCGATACGGAGAGCCTGATGCACATCCGTTTACAGGGACTGTTTCCTTGTGGTGAAGGCGCTGGCTATGCTGGCGGTATTGTGTCAGCAGGAGTTGATGGCGAACGTTGTGCAGAGGCCTTATCCTGTTATATGAACGGAGTATTGTGACTTATTGATACTGAAATACAAGACACACCCAATCTCCGTCGTTTTTCGTCTGCTTTAGCATGAGTCCTAAATTGTTGGCTTTTTCTTCCAACAATTGGCAATCAGACTGATAAAATCCGCTGAGGACGAGTGTCGCTTTTGGTCGCATCACACTGACGAAACGTTCCATATCCTGTAAAAGAATATTACGGTTGATATTGGCCATTACGAGGTCAAACTCAGCAGGAAAACCGCTGAGCATGGTGGCGTCGCCATGAAGTGGCTCTAAACGGTCATCGACACGATTGATAATGGCATTATGGCGGGTGTTGTCTACGCTCCATTCATCAATATCATAGCCTACACAATACTGCGCACCCAATTTCAAGGCGCAAATGCCCAAAATTCCCGTTCCACATCCGCAGTCAAGTACTTTCATACCACTTAGATTCATGCCGAGTAGTGTAGCACAAATCATACGTGTTGTCTCGTGAGTGCCAGTGCCAAAGGCCAGATGGGCATCAATTTCGACTTCGATATCTGTAGGTTGAAGGCTTATGTCTGAGGGGAGATGACGGCCATCATGAATAATCAATGTCCTGCTTCTGCCATCAGCCATCTGACATCTGACGTCAATCGGTTCGAAGCCCTCTTGTTCCCATTGCTCGTTCCAATCGCGATCTTCGGCTTCTTCTACCTTATATATAATATGTGTATCGTCGAGGGGGAAATCCTCGAGTGCTGACGATAGTACAGATTCATCGAACAGCGTCTGCTGTACGTAACCTTTCAAGCCATTCGCTGTTTCCTCAAACGTCTCGAATCCTGCCTCTCCAGCCAATGCCGACAACAGGTCTTGTGCAACCTGCGAACAGGGCGTAATGGTAAATTCTACCTCGAAATATTTCATAGTTATGTTAAAATTAGACTGCAAAATTACAAAAAATAGGGAAAAACCTATCAGTTCTTAGGGTTTTTCCTTACTTTTGCATTGAATTTAATATTAATTTTGCATCGTGAACAATTAAACATAGGAGATATGAAGATGAAAAAGCTGATCATGTCACTGCTCTTTTTAGGAGTGTTGCCCATCAATATGATGGCTCAGGATGATATGTATTTCGTTCCGTCCAAGGAGCAGAAAGCCAAGGACGTTTACGAATACGGTCTGCCTCGCGGCACCTACTATTCCGGTAGCTCACGCTCAGTTGATGATTATAACCGTCGTGTATTGACAGGTACTATTCCTACCGACTCGGCAGGCAACGATATCATTGATTTCTCTGCTGTTCGTGGTGTGTATCCTGATTCTACCGATAATGCATCGTCGGCTGATGACTATAAGCTGACACGTCAGTTGAGCCGTTTCGACGACTATACACCCAGTCAGGCCTACTGGGAAGGTTATCGCGACGGACAATGGATGTCGCCTTGGTATGCCAGCCGTTGGTATAGCTGGTACGACTATGACCCTTGGTATTGGAACTACCCATACTACTACGGCTACTATAGCAGCTGGTATGGATGGTATAGCCCCTGGTATTACGGTTACTATCGTCCGTGGAACTATGGATATTACGGATATTATAGCCCACGTTGGTATGGTGGCTATGTGCGCACAACGCCTCATCGTGGCCGTGTGACGACATACGATAGCCGTCGTGATTTCGGACGTACTACCTCGCGTACGAACAATAGTCGGACGTATAACGAAAACCGTTCGTTTGGCAGCAATCGCAGTTCGTCAAGTTCGTTTGGCGGTTCTCGCAGCAGTTCTGGTAGCTTCGGCGGTGGCGGTAGCATCGGTGGCGGTGGTGGTAGCCGCGGCGGTGGTGGTTACTCTTCTGGTGGACGATCATTTGGCGGACGCCGTTAACAGTTAATAGTTAGCAGATAATAGATAATAGTTAAGGAATACGACAATGAAGAAGATATTTGTTTTTGCTGCTTTGGCTGTAGCAGTCATGCAGATAAGTGCTCAGAGCGCAGTCAACCTCGACACCTACATCGGTGCACAGCTGGCTACTGAGGATCTGAACGGAACAGCCCGTTACGTGGGTATGGGAGGAGCTATGGAAGCTCTGGGGGCTGATATATCGACTATTGGCACCAATCCTGCTGGCATCGGACTCTTCCGCCATAGTCAGGTATCCGGTTCGTTCGGTCTTGTGTCGCAGTCCGATGGAAAGTCCTTTGCTGACGGCTCAAAAACCAATGCGTCGTTCGACCAGATGGGTTTTGTTGTTGCAACACGCACAGGTGTTTCTGATTTCGTTAATTTCGGTTTCAATTTCCATAAGAGCCGCAATTTCAACCATGTGCTCTCGGCTGCAGCTAATGCCATTAATGGCTCATCACAGAATCGCCAAACTTACATCAAGGGCTTGAACGACCAACTTCTCGGCCGTTATAGTGTCAGTGTTGTTGACGAGCTTTGCCTACGTATGATGGAAAACGGTATTGATCCGGAGACAGGTGATCCCAACTACACCTATATCGACGCTCAGGACTACATGTTCAACCGCGCCCAGACAGGCTATATCGGTGAGTACGACTTCAACCTCAGCGGTAACATCAACAACCGCTTCTATTGGGGTCTGACAGTTGGCGTAAAAGGTGTCCATTACAATAGCTATACGGAATATGAAGAGACATTGGTGTCGTCGGATCCTGAGGTCAATTATGTAAAGATGACAGACAGCCACAAGATTACCGGTACTGGTTTCAATATCAAGGCTGGTATCATCGGCCGTCCTATCGAGGAATCACCATTCCGTCTGGGTGTCAGTGTTTCGTCGCCTACATTCTACAAGTTGACCACAGAGAATATCACGTCTCTTAACGACCAGTATGGCATGTTAATGGAAATGAGAGACAAGGCAGATTTTCGTTTCAACACTCCTTGGGTGTTTGGTTTTTCTGCCGGGCACATTATTGATAATTGCCTCGCGCTGGGTATCAGCTATGAATATGCCGACTATAGCACCAACGACATGCGTTCCATCAGTTCGTCAGGTTATGACTGGTATGGCGACTACTATGACAAGAGCGATAGTGATCCCATCATGAAGAATCATACCCAGCGTACGCTGAAAGGAGTTTCGACCATCAAGGCTGGCGCAGAATATATGATTGACAAGAATGTCTCGGTCCGTGTGGGTTACAACTACGTATCGCCTATGTATAAAGAGAATGGTGTTCGCGATATGACTCTCGATTCGCCAGGCGTTATGATGGCTTCCACTACCGATTATACCAACTGGAAGAGTACAAACCGCATTACTGCTGGTGCCAGCTTTACTTTCGACCAGTTCCGCATCGACTTGGCTTATCAGTACCAAATGCGTAGCGGTGATTTTTATCCTTACATGAATCATTTGCAGAACACGAACCAGTATTACCCTGATCCCAAGTCTAACGATTGTTATGCTGTCGATGTCAAGGACAATCGCCATCAGTTGCTCTGCACATTGTCATATACTTTCTGAAAATATTTTTGAACCTTCTGATTGAAGGCTGGCAAACAATAAATAAGGGCGTCTTTGTGTTAACACAAAGGCGTCTTTACGTTATAATGAAGAAATAATTTGCAATTTATTTGGATTTTTAAACAATAATTCTTAACTTTGCAGCGGTTTTGAAGCATAGAAATATATGAGAAATCCGTTTGACAAGATATTAAACTGGTATTTCACGAAGAATTCGTTACCATACTGGTGTATTTTCCTTATTGATTGTGCAATTGTCATGTTCAGTGGAGCCGTGACTTTCTGGATATTCCACGACACGCAGACATTATACGAAAACACATTACAGGTACTTAACACCGTAAGCATCTTTGCACTGCTGAGCATACCTGGCTTCCGCCTGTTCCATACTTATTCCGGCTTTATGCGCTATTCGAGTTTTGTTGACTTGATGCGCGTGGTGTATGGCAACTTGGTTAGCCTTGTACTTGTATTGATTGCTGACTATGGAATGGATATGCTTCCTGGTGACTGGTTTGTGCATTTCAACACGACTAGCATATTCCTCTGTTTTATTATTGCCACATTGCTGATGTGGGCTCTGCGCGTATTTGTGAAGACCCTATATGATGTGGCTTTTTCGAATACCCGTGCTGTTCGCGTACTGATTTACGGTGCCATGCAGGGTGGGGTAGGATTGGCGAAGAATATCCAGAGCCAGCGTCCACGTAAATTCTTGGTGAAAGGTTTCATTACTCATTACAAGAATACGAAACACCAGCAGATTATGGGTGAGCGTGTGTATTCTGTTGAGGAGGATTTGGCCGAAATTATCAAGAAAAACGATATCGAGGGTGTTTTGGTGTCACCCTATCGAGTGAAGGAATTCCGGGATAATCAGGAAATTCAGGATAAGATCATTGGCGCTGGTGCAAAAATCTATATGGCTCAGGGTGCCAAGGAGATGGGTGAAGGCGAAGAAATGTCGGACGAGGACTATGGTAACATGCAGATGCGTGAAGTATCTGTAGAAGAGCTGTTGCCTCGTCAGGAGATTCGTGTAGACCTGAAATCGGTGGCTGAACTGATAGAGGGGCAGAAGGTGTTGATTACTGGAAGTGCCGGTTCTATCGGTAGCGAGATGGTAAGACAGATTGCGCAGTTTAAGCCGGCAAAGATGATGCTCATCGATCAGGCAGAAACTCCTCAGCACGACATTCGACTAATGATGGCCAGAGACTATCCGAATGTAGATGCCGAGGTGATTGTGACCAGCATCAGCCGTCAGCGCAGAATGGAGGAGATTTTCCGTACGTTCCGTCCTGACTACGTATTCCATGCTGCCGCCTATAAGCATGTGCCGATGATGGAGGATAATCCCTCGGAGGCTGTGCTCAACAACATCTACGGAACGAAAGTAATTGCTGACTACAGCGTGAAATATGGCGTCAAGAAATTCGTGATGGTGTCAACGGATAAGGCCGTGAACCCCACGAATGTCATGGGCTGTTCGAAGCGTATCTGCGAGATTTATGTGCAGGCGCTTGACCAAGCTATCAAAGAGAAGAAGGTGGTCAATCATCTACCTATCTTGGGCAACAGACTCAGCTTTATCACAGCTGGTCAAATGGGTGGACCGACGGCTCGCACACAGTTCGTTACCACACGTTTCGGTAATGTGCTGGGATCCAACGGAAGTGTCATTCCCTTGTTCCGCGAACAGATTAAGAACGGCGGCCCTGTAACTGTTACTGACGAACGTATCGTTCGCTTCTTCATGCTCATTCCCGAGGCTTGTAAGCTGGTGCTCGAGGCTGGCACGAAGGGCAATGGTGGTGAAATCTTCGTCTTTGACATGGGCAAACCCGTGAAGATTGCTGACCTTGCCAAGCGCATGATCAAGCTCTCTGGTGCCAAGAATGTCGAGATTAAGTTTACAGGTTTGCGTCCGGGCGAGAAGCTCTACGAGGAAGTGCTTAACGAACTCGAGGGCACCAAGCCAACGTTCCATGAGAAGATTCGTATCGCAGAGGTTCGTGAGTACGACTACGACAAGGTATGCAAGGACATCGACGATCTTATTGAGATTTCCAAGCATTATGACGATATGGCTACCGTCGCTAAGATGAAGGAAATCGTACCTGAATACAAGTCAAACAACTCGATTTACGAGAAATTGGACAAGAAATAGTAACGCTTTAGTTTACCGGCAGTAAACGAACAATTTACCGGCACTAAACTCGAGGTTTAATGCCGGTAAACTTTGTATTGAAAGGGGCTTAACAGAGCTTGCGGGAACCGTCGCCGATGACGACGTCGTAAACCTTGGGCTCATGACCATATTTAGCGTTGAACTTCTCCTTAGCCGTAGCGATGAACTGACGGTAGAGGTCGTTGCGCACGAGGTTGATGGTGCAACCACCAAAGCCACCACCCATGATTCGTGAGCCGGTGACGCCACACTCCTTGGCGATGTCGTTGAGGAAGTCGAGCTCTTCGCAAGAAACCTCGTAATCCTTCGACAGTCCTTCATGGGTCTGGTACATCAGTTCGCCAACCTTCTCGTAATCGCCTTCGTTCAGAGCGTCGCAGACAGCGAGCACACGGTCTTTCTCGCCCAGCACGAACTTGGCGCGCTTGTAATCCTCCTCGCCAACTTCGGCGCGTACTTCGTCAAGTTGTTCCCATGTGCAGTCGCGCAGGGTCTCAAACTTACCCTCGGGATGCTTGGCTTGAATGTGCTTCACGACATTCTCGCACGAATTACGGCGGTCGTTATAGGGAGAACCAGCCAACTGGTGCTTCACAACGCTGTCGAGCAGTACCAGACGATAGCCGTCGGGCTTGAAGGGGAAGTACTCGAACTCGCGCGAACGGCAGTCGAGACGCATCAGGCAACCAGCCTTGCCGAAGACGGATGCGAACTGGTCCATGATACCGCAGTTGACACCGCAGTAGTTGTGCTCGGTAGCCTGTCCAGCAAGCGCCATATCCCACTGAGAAACCTTATTCTCGCCGAAGATGTCGTTCAGACCGCAAGCGAAGCAGCTCTCCATAGCAGCTGATGACGACATGCCGGCACCGAGGGGAACATCGCCTGCGAAGGCAATATTAAAGCCCTTGACGGGAACGCCCAATTTTCGCATTTCCAATGCGATGCCGTAGATATAACGAGCCCATGAGGCGCGGGGGCCAGCAGGATCGTTGAGGTGGAAGTCTACGCGGTCCTTCAAGTCAATGGCATAAGCCATGACGGTGTCCTCAGTACCATTGGCGCGCATTTCTGCCATAATACCCTTATCAACAGCACCGGGAAAAACGAATCCACCGTTGTAGTCGGTGTGCTCGCCAATGAGGTTAATACGGCCCGGTGAGGCATATACATTGCCGGTCTTGCCATCAAAATGCTTGATGAAGCGGCTTCTTACAAAATCGATTTCCATCATATAACTTTCAACTTTAATCTTTTAACTTTCAACTTTACTCTACGGGGATGTCCTTGTTGACGTTCTTACAGCCGATGAGGGCGTAATAGAACATGTAAGCCATAGCCAGCAGATAGACGAAGTAGCTGGGCATGTAACCCATGAAGTCAGCAAAGAAATTCTGCACAACAGGGAGCACGCCACCGCCGACAACCATCATCATGAAGATACCAGAAGCTTGAGCGGTGTATTTACCCAGTCCCTCGGTGGCTAGATTGAAGATGGATGCCCACATAACTGAAGTGCACAAGCCGCAGATAACCAGCAGAACTGCACTCAGTGGCACGGTAGTCATTTCGACTGTTCCCTCGAGAATCTTTACCAGCGGCATTGTAGCTGTAACACTCTTTGGAGTGAGGATAGCGGCGATAATTAACACCATACCAATGAAAGTCGTTGCAAGCATCATCTGACGCGACGACACCTTAGCGCCAATGGCACTAGCTATCATACGACCAATGAGCATCAGCAGCCAGTACATAGCTGCCACAGCGCCACCGATGGTTGCTGCGTTGAGCACAGTCTCTGGATTAACCCAAGCACCGTTGGCGCTTGTGTCGGACAGATAGAAATTCAAACCACCGGGAATGCCGACTTCGACACCGACATAAACAAATATGGCGATGACACCGAGCAGACAATGGCGGAACGACCATGGCGAATGTTCGAACTTGGTCTCAGCAGTAACCTTTCCCAACTCTGGATCCTGAATGGGGATGAAGCAGAGAATGCAGAAAGCTGCAGCGAAGACGGTCATAGCGATGTACATTACCAGGTTGACGTCGGCCATCTGGGTAGAAGCCGTGACGGTGCCGATGAGTGCGCCTACGAGCATTGGCGTCATGGTTCCCGACAACGAGTTGAGCGTACCGCCAATCATGTTAAGTTGGTTACCACGGTTACCGCCACCGCCCAAGAGGTTGAGCATGGGGTTGACAACGGTGTTCAGAATGCAGACGGAGAAACCGCTGACGAACGCGCCGAAAAGGTATACGCAGAATCCAGGAATTCCCCCAGAGAATCCTGAGAGGAACTGGATAAGCACACCGACGAATCCTACAGCAATTCCAATAAGTGCCGTTTTCTTGTAACCCACCTTGGTCAGCATCTTACCTGCGGGGATACCCATGAAGAGGTAGGCGAAGAAATTCATGAAGTTACCCATGATGCCCAAAACGTTAGAACCGCCAATCTCCGGCTGGTTTTTCCAGATGACACCAATGGGTGCGCCAAGATTCGTTACGAATGAAATCATGGCATAAAGGAACATCATCGTCACAATGGCGATGATGCTTCCGTTTTTCTGTTGATTACTCATATATAATAATGTATTAGTAATAATTTTACTCAGCTACACCAAAGCGATAAACCGTCTTCTGCTTGTAGCGCTGGCCAGGATTCAGCACGACGCTGGGGAAGTATGGACGGTTGGGGCTGTCGGGGAAGTGCTGTGCCTCGAAGCAGAGTGCGCTGCGGCGACCGAATGTTGCGCCATGCTGTCCTTTGTAGCCGTCTGCCCAGTTGTCGCTATAGAACTGCACGCCAGGCTCCGTTGTGTAAACCTCCATCGTGCGTCCGCTCTTGGGCTCAACGATTTTTGCTGCGAAGGAGAGTTCGCCCACTTCCTTTTTGTTCAGAACGTAGCAGTGGTCGTAGCCAGCGCCGTTCTTTATCTGCTCGTGGTCAGCATCGATGTCCTGGCCTACGGGCTTAGGTGTGCGGAAGTCGAAGGGGGTGCCTTCTACCTTGAGTATTTCTCCTGTCGGGATGCTCGTCTCGTCGATGGGGAGGTAGAAGTCGGCGTTGATTTGGCAGATTACGTCCATAGCGCTTGGCGTTGGATTAGCAATGCCTGCGAGGCTGAAGAAGCCGTGGCTCGTCATGTTGACGATGGTGCGCTTGTTCGTCGAGCCAGAGTAGTCGATTACGAGTTCGTCGTCGTCCGTGAGCGTATATTTTACCGTCATGGTGAGTTCGCCAGGGAATCCTTCCTGATAATAGGCGGAAACGTAGCGGAGCACCACTGTCTGGTCGTTTACCTGCTCAGCATCCCATACGCGGGCGTGGAATCCTGTCGGGCCACCGTGTAGGTGGTTGGGACCATTGTTGACGGCGAGTGTGTACTCTTTTCCGTTAAGTTGGAATTTGCCGCGTGCGATGCGATTGCCATAGCGTCCCACAAGTGTGGAAAGGAAGGGCTCGGGACTTGCGATGCAGTCGTCGATGCAGTCGTGACCCTGGATGACGTTGGCATAGTTGCCATCGCGGTCGGGTACCATAATGGCGACAATGGAGCCGCCGTAGTTCGTCACAGCCACTTCCATGCCGCCATTGTTGCGAAGGAAGAAGAGGTCAACCTCTTTACCCTGTACTTCTTTTTGGAAATCCTCCCTACGGAGGCCACAAAGGGGTGTCTTGAGTTCCATGATATGTTGTTCTTTAATGAGTTTATACGCTTTGTCGGGCAAAGTTCTATAAAAATTTGGATATGGCAAAGCGTTAAGACAATTTTTTGCTATGTCAGTTTATAAAATTCCACGAAAGCCCCAACCTCAGAATGAAGCGGTTCGTGGGATAATGCGGTACGAGGAAGGGCATTCCGCTTCCGCTGGAATAGTTCAC
>JAEEGG010021709.1_pt1 | contig 12719 bp, 15 predicted proteins | sample 9134161 | NCBI WGS metagenome assembly JAEEGG01 (sample SAMN16246543, study PRJNA631951) | gut metagenome | biome: gut microbiome; feature: rumen; material: CR-attached | host: Bos | place: Iran: Karaj | collected 2018-10
ACTCATAGTCCGTCATGCGCTCAGCCTGTCCGTTGTAGTAGGCATCGCTGGCCTCATTCAGCTCATGGATGAGCTGTTGCATTCGCTGTATCTTGTCGTCGGTCATCATTATAACATTCCTTTGGTGGAAGGCAGCTCGTAATGATAGACATCGCGTCGTACTGCCATTTTCAGGGCACGGGCCAATGCTTTGAAGATGCCTTCAATCTTATGGTGCTCGTTCTGTCCTTCGGCTTTGATGTTCAGGTTCATCTTGGCAGCATCGCTCAGACTCTTGAAGAAATGCAGGAACATCTCTGTGGGCATCTCACCAATCTTCTCACGATGGAACTCTGCATCCCATACCAACCAAGGGCGACCTCCAAAGTCCAGACATACGGAGCACAGACAGTCGTCCATAGGCAATGCATAACCATAACGCTCAATGCCACGCTTGTCGCCTAAAGCCTTCAACAGACACTCGCCTAAGGCCAAAGCTGTATCTTCGATAGTATGATGTTCGTCCACATGCAAGTCACCCTTTACCTGAATGGTCAGGTCCATCATGCCATGTTTGCCAATCTGCTCCAACATGTGGTCAAAGAATCCCAAGCCAGTCTGGATGTCGCAATGGCCGTTGCCATCAAGGTCCACCTTAATATATATATCAGTCTCCTTAGTAGTACGCTGCACCTCTGCTGTGCGCTCACCTCCATAGGCTATTGACGCAACCTTGTCCCAGTCGCCCACTTGCAGGAATCCACAACCTATGTTTTCAGCAAATTTGCGGTCTGTGTCACGGTCGCCAATGACATAGCTGTGCTCGATATCGTATTCGGGATTGTTCATATATTTCTCCACCAGTCCTGTGTTGGGCTTGCGCGTTGGGGCATTGTCCTCAGGGAAATGGGGGTCTATCAGGATATCGTCAAATTCCACGCCCTCGCCCTTCAGCGTATCCAATATAAAGTTATGGACAGGCCAGAATGTATCTTCGGGGAAGGCATCGGTACCCAATCCATCCTGATTGCTTACCATGACGAAAAGATAGTCCGTATGCTGGCGCAAGAAAACGAGATTGCTGATGGCACGAGGCACGAACTGCAGTTTCTCAAAGGCATCAATCTGCTCGTCAGCAGGTTCGCGGATGATGGTTCCGTCACGGTCGATAAATAGAATCTTCTTCATTGTATGTTCAGCTTTTGTTGTTCACGTTCTTTCTTCTGGGTTTCTGCAGAGCCATAAGCGTAATAGCCTACGAACAGCAGACTGATGATGATGAAAATCTGAAGGAAGGCTGCTAGGAGCCAAGTGCCTTCAGCAAGATAATCGATATAGGAAGGCATCCCGAAAGGATCGCCCATAAGGGTTCCGATGTGTGCCTGAATGGCTGCAACGGTAAGGATGATTGCTGGCAGACAAGCGAAGAGACAAATGGGCGTCAGAACCATGAGTCCTACCAATAAGATGCCCAATGTCAACAGCCAATGACGACCAGCAGCTTTCAGCATGCTACGGAAAGGCTTCCAGAACTTAGGCTGGGCAAACCATTTTGCAGGTGCGGTAATCTTGTCGGTGTCTTTGTGCTCCTTCAATTTTCCGGCTACAATACCGAAAACCATCAGGAGTACCACGAAGCCCAGCACAAAAAGCACCACGAAAGCAATGATAAGACGAAGATGCTCTTGGGCAATGAGCCATTTGTATTGTGGCAAGGCAATGATTTGCAGCAATACGGGCAGGAACTTGGTGGTAAGTAAGGCACCAAGAACAGACACTATCAAGGAATAAATCACGGCAAAATGCCAGCTGGATTTGAAAATCTTACGGAAAGAGGAAGTGTATAAACGCAGTGCAGAAGCCGTTACGCCACGGTAACTGCGCGCCTTCATCAATGTATCATCTTGTTGTTTTTCCATCTTTTTAACTACTATTTTTTACTAAGAGTTTTGCAAAGGTAGGCATTTTTTCGTATCTTTGCACCATCTTTAAAGATAAATTATGAAAATATTGCAATGGGGCTTCATCGGATGCGGTGAAGTTACGGAATTGAAAAGCGGTCCGGCCTTCTCTGAAGTGGAAGGTTCCAGCGTGGTGGCTGTGATGAGTCGTCACGAGAAAAATGCGCGTGGTTATGCGGAAAGGCATGGCATCCCTAAGTGGTACACAGACGCTCAGGAGTTGATAGACGACCCTGATGTGAATGCCATCTATATAGCGACACCTCCCAGCAGTCATGCCACCTATGCCATTATGGCCATGAAGGCGGGTAAACCTGTGTATGTGGAGAAACCACTGGCAGCAACATATGAGGACTGTGCCCGAGTAAATCGTGTGAGCGAGGAAACAGGTGTTCCTTGCTTCGTGGCTTATTATCGGCGTTACTTGCCTTATTTTCAGAAGGTAAAGGATATTGTTGATAATGGTATCATAGGCAAGATTATTAATGTCCAGGTGCGTTTTGCCACTCCTCCACGTGAACAGGATTATGGAAAGGAAGGGAAATTGCCCTGGCGATTGCAACCGGACATTGCGGGTGGAGGCTATTTCTATGATTTGGCTCCCCATCAGTTGGACTTGCTACAGCATATATTTGGTGTGATAACCGAGGCTCATGGAATCCGTGCCAATCGCGGAGGACTGTATGAAGCCGAAGACTCGGTATGCGCCAGTTTTGAGTTTGAAAGTGGTCTGCCAGGCAGTGGCTCCTGGTGTTTCGTGGCTCACGAATCGGCTCAGGAAGATCGTATTGAGATTATTGGCGATCAAGGATCTGTCAGTTTCTCTGTTTTCGATTACCATCCCATTAAACTACATACCAGTGAGGGTGCAGAGACCATTATGGTTCCCAACCCTCCCTATGTACAATATCCCATCATTAAGAGTGTCTGTGAGCATCTGCAGGGCATTGGACTCTGCGAGTGCACTAGTGTTTCGGCAACGCCAGTCAATTGGGTGCTTGACCGTATCTTAGGGAAGTTCTGAGCAATGCGACTGATACTGACGATAGTATTGATGATGGTGATGAGTGTCAGCTCAGCGGCAACTGACACCTTAACGGTGGACCAGCCACAGGAACCAGAAACGATGGAACCGAAGAAAAAGGAACTGAGCTGGTTGCGTCGTACTATTCGTGGCTTCAGCTATATTGACGAGAACTATGTAGAACCACAACACTACAACTGGTCCGTGATGCTGTTAGGGCGTTATACTTGGGATTTCTACCGTCTGAGTACGACGGGTGGTGACAGACAGTCCGTGGCATTCTCGCCCCGTCATGTGTTCAAGGTGGGCCCTTATTTCGGATGGCGCTGGGTGTTCTTGGGCTATACGGTAGATTTGAGGAACATCAGTTTTAACTTAGGTGGCTCAGGATGGAAAGGTATAGATGCCAGTATATACAGTGCACAGATAGGTGCAGATGTGTATTATCACCACACCCAGAATGACTATATGCTGCGTGAGGTGAGCTTGGGCAAGGGAGTGAATGAACGCCTGCTGGAGGATGTGCCGTTCGATGGTATCAATGTGGGTACAACAGGTGTTAATCTGTACTACATCTTCAACCACCAGCGGTTCTCCTATCCTGCAGCCTTTGCGCAAAGCACATGTCAGAAGATTAGTTGTGGATCGTGGATGGCAGGCATCGGATATTTGAGCAACAGTCTGGAGTTTGACCATGAGAAGTTCCAGCAGTTGGTTGACGAGCGTTATGGCGAGCAAAAGGTTACTCTAGATAGTGCCTTGATGTTCAACAGCGTGAAATATTATAATATCAACGCCTCTGTGGGTTATGCCTATAACTGGGTGTTTGCACGCAATTGCCTGTTCTGTGCCAGTGGGTCGTTGTCATTGGCCTACAAGAAAAGTCGTGGTGAGACAGCTGATACGGATAAGGGCGGGTTCGATGTGAACAACTTCAATGTAGATGCCATCGGGCGCTTCGGACTGGTTTACAACAATACCAAATGGTATGCAGGTGCCAATGCCATTGTGCGTACCTATAGATATAGAAAAGAGCGCTTCGTGGCCAACAATGTGCTGGGTGAGGTATGTCTCTTTGTAGGTTATAATTTCGGACTCAAGTCGCAATATAAAAAGAAACAATGAGAAGATATATCATAGGAATCATAGGACTGATGATGAGTCTTGCTCTTTCGGCTCAGGTGACTTACACCCGTGCTGATAGCCTGACCATCTGTAAACTGCTGAAGCAGGCTCCTCAACAAGCCTCTACGCTTTGGTTCGCCCGTCAGTTTCATGGTATTCCTTATGTGGCCCACACCTTGGAGGTGAACAATCTGGAACAATTGGTGGTAAACACTCGTGAACTGGATTGTACCACGTTGGTGGAAACAGTAACCGCCTTGACACTTTGCGTAAAGCAGGAGAAACGTCAATGGACTGACTATCTGGATATGCTTCGCACCCTGCGCTATCGTCAGGGTGTGCTCAATGGCTATACCAGCAGATTGCACTATTTTACGGATTGGATTCTCGACAAGCAACAGATGGAATTCGTAGAGGAAATACAACAGCCTAATCCTCCGTTTACTGCTGTTCAGCGTATTGATGTTGATTTTATGAGTCAGCATCCTCAATATTACAAGGCATTAAAGGCTAATCCTGCGCTGGTGCCTGTCATTCGTCAACAGGAACAGACTCTGACGGGAAAGACATTCCGTTATATCCCGAAACATGAGGTAAAGAATACCAAGTTGATGCGCCAAACCATCAAGGATGGCGACATCATTGCCATTACCTGCAATAAGAAAGGACTGGAGATTGCTCATCTGGGTTTTGCTGTTTGGCAGAAAGACGGACTTCATCTGCTCAATGCCTCGCAACTGCACCATAAGGTGGTGACAGAACCTATGACACTTCGTCAATATTTACAGAAACATAAGACCCATACGGGCATTCGAATCATAAGAATAAAATAAAAAACAGAAAGAATATGGAATTACCCGATTTTATGAATTATGCCAATAAGTTCTCGCAGTCGGACTTTGTGGAGAAGATTTCCAGCATTGCCAAACGTGCGGGTGCTAAATTGGTGTATGCAGCGCTGATTCTTTACTACACGTTGCAGAGTGATAAGGTAAGTACGGCTAACAAGGCCATGATTATCGGAGCACTGGGCTATATGATTAGTCCGTTGGATGTTATTCCCGATGCAATACCCATTGCAGGACTGACTGACGACTTGGCTGTACTGCTTTTCGTATTGAAGAAGGTGTGGACCGATATCGATCCTGAAATCCAGACCAAAGCAAAGGAGAAGTTGGCCAAGTGGTTTGATCAGGACGAGATAGACGAGGAAATCAGCGACCTCTTCAAGCAGGAATGATACAGGAGTATCAGGTTAGGGTTTTGCCTCAGGTGGCTGCCAATGAACAGTCTCTGCGCTCATGGTTGGCAGATGAGTACGGATTCGATGTTCGTACAGTAACAAGTGTGCGCATCCTGCGTCGCAGCATCGATGCCCGTCAGCGCACCATCTTTGTCAATCTGAAAGTACGTGTGTATATCAACGAACAGCCTCAGGATGACGAATACGTTCCTGTGGATTATCCTGATGTCAGCGACAAGCCGCAAGTCATTGTGGTGGGTGCTGGCCCTGGTGGTTTGTTTGCTGCCTTGCGACTGATAGAACTGGGTCTGCGTCCCATTGTCTTGGAACGTGGTAAGGATGTTCATGAGCGCAAAAAGGACTTGTCGCAGATTACCAAGACACAGCAGGTGGACCCTGAGAGCAACTATTGCTTTGGCGAGGGTGGGGCAGGTGCCTATTCTGATGGCAAGCTCTACACCCGTAGCAAGAAGCGTGGTTCGATTGAGAAGATTCTCAATGTGTTCTGTCAGCATGGTGCATCTACCAATATTCTGGCTGATGCCCATCCACACATCGGTACGGACAAGTTGCCACGTGTCATTGAGAACATGCGCAACACCATTCTGAAGAGTGGTGGCGAGGTGCATTTCCAAGCCAAGATGACGCGCCTTATTCTTGATGGCAATCGTGTGGTTGGCTGTCTTGCAAACGACAAAGAATACCATGGTCCTGTTATTCTTGCCACAGGTCATAGTGCCCGTGATGTTTATCGCTATTTAAACGAGAACAGCATTGAATTGGAAGCCAAAGGCATTGCTGTAGGTGTACGCTTGGAGCACCCATCAATGCTCATCGACCAGATACAATACCATAACAAACAGGGACGAGGCAAATACCTGCCTGCAGCGGAATACTCGTTTGTCACACAGGTGGACGGACGAGGCGTCTATTCGTTCTGCATGTGTCCTGGTGGTTTTGTCATTCCTGCCGCTACTGACAAACAACAGATTGTGGTTAATGGTATGAGTCCTTCGAATCGTGGTGGACAATGGAGTAACAGTGGTATGGTGGTAGAGACACGTGCTGAGGATATTCCTGGCGACGACCCTTTGCGTGTGATGCATTTTCAGGAAGAGTTGGAGCGTAACTGCTGGCAACAGGGCAATATGAAACAGACGGCTCCTGCCCAGCGTATGGCTGATTTTGTCAATAAGCGACTGAGCTATGATTTACCTCGCTCCTCTTATGCGCCTGGTTTGATTTCTTCCCCCTTGCATTTCTGGTTACCTCAGGGCGTCAGCCATCGCTTGCAAGAAGGTTTCAAACAGTTTGGCAAGTCTTGTCATGGCTTCCTCACCAACGAAGCTTTGATGATTGGTGTAGAGACTCGTACCTCAAGCCCTGTGCGTATAGTCCGCAACAACGAAACACTGATGCACGTCCGCTTGCAGGGACTATTCCCTTGTGGCGAGGGTGCAGGTTATGCAGGAGGAATTGTTTCTGCTGGAGTGGATGGAGAACGCTGTGCAGAAATGTGTGCACAGTATCTAGAGCAAACTCTTTAATCGATTGCGAAGCTGTTCGGCTTCGCTTTTTCGTATCGATAATACAATCTCGCACGTATTATCGTATGTCTGGCTGATGATGCGCGGATTCATGTCCTTGACGATGCGCATCACATCGTTCATCTGAGGATAGGCAAAGGAATACTTCACGATTTCCTCTACCTGACGCGTCTCGATAGTAGCGTGGTTGATGGCATCAGCAGCAGCCTCGCGATAGGCTATGATGAGTCCGCTGGTGCCCAGATTTACTCCGCCATAATAGCGCACCACCACAATCAGAATGTCCGTCAGTTCGTTCGAGTTGATTTGTCCCAATATAGGCTTGCCTGCTGTGCTCGATGGTTCCCCGTCGTCGTTGGCACGAAACTCTGTGCGCTCGGCTCCTAGCATATAGGCATAGCAAACGTGGCGGGCATCGTAGTATTTCTTGCGATAGCCTGCCAACAGCTCTTTCACCTCATCAACGGTTTGTACATGATGGGCAAAAGCGAGGAACTTACTCCGCTTTTCGGTGTAATATCCCTCGCTTGTGCTTGCTATTGTCTTGTATTCGTCAGACATATTCTAGATCTTCTAGATTATCTAGACACTCTAGATATTCTAGCTCAATTTATGAATCACCAATCCTGAGCGCAACTTTGGCTCAAACCAAGTAGCCTTAGGAGGCATAATCTTGCCACTGTCAGCAATATCCATAATCTGCTGCATCGATACTGGATAGAGGGCCAATGCTGCACGCATCTCGCCAGAATCCACACGACGCTTCAGTTCTTTCAGTCCGCGCAGTCCACCCACAAAGTCGATACGCTGTGAAGAACGCAGGTCGCCAATGTTCAGAATCTCATCGAGAATCAGACGACTGGAGATGTCCACGTCAAGCACTCCGATAGGATCGTTGTTGTCGTAGGTACCTTCCTTCGCCTTCAGACTGAACCAGTGCTGATCCAGATACAGCGAGAACTCATGCAACTGCTGAGGCTTGTAAATCTCGGTACCCTTGTCCTCAACGGTGAAGTTCACCTGCAGAGCAGCCAGGAATTCTTCCGAGCTCAGTCCGTTCAGGTCTTTTACCACACGGTTGTAGTCCAGGATAGTGAGCTGTGAAGCCTGGAAACAAACTGCCATGAAGAAGTTATATTCCTCGTCACCCTTGTGGTTGGGGTTCTGCTTCTGTTTCTCAGCACCAACCAATGCTGCTGCAGCACTGCGATGATGTCCGTCAGCGATATACAGACTTGGCATCTTGGCAAACTCAGCCGTGATGGTCTGGATATCAGCATCGTCGGAAATTACCCAGAACTGATGGCGGAAACCATCGATGGGCGCGATGAAGTCATATTCAGGCTTCAAAGCAGCATAACGCATGATAAGGCTATCCAGCGTCTTGTTGTCAGGATAGGCAAAGAACACGGGCTCTATGTTGGCATTGTTCACACGGACATGCTTCATACGGTCCTCCTCCTTATCGCGACGAGTCAGCTCATGCTTCTTGATGTTACCCTTCATGTAGTCGTCGGTATGGGCGCAAACCACCAAACCATACTGCGTCTTGCCATTCATGGTCTGGGCATAGATATAATAATGTTCCTGCGCGTCCTGCACCAGCCAACCCTTATCTTGGAACTTCTGGAAGTTCTCAGCAGCCTTCTCGTAAACACGTGGATCATACTCCGAGGTGCCTACAGGGAAGTCAATCTCAGGCTTGATGATGTGATACAGACTCTTCTCATTATCGCCAGCCTCTGCGCGAGCCTCTTCTGAGTCCAGCACGTCGTAAGGGCGACTCTCTACCAGCTCCACCAGTTCCTTTGGTGGGCGTATTCCTTTAAATGGTTTTACTATTGCCATAGCTTATAGATTCTCCTTAATTTTTGCAATCATTTCTGCGTACTCAGCATCCGTGAGATACACCTTACCTGGGTTCATCTGGAACGTGCCACCATAGTCAGGGCCATCCACATACTTAGGAGCCAGGTGGAAGTGCAGGTGCGACAGCTTATCGCTATAAGCACCATAGTTAATCTTCTCAGGGTTGAAAGCCTTCTGCATGGCGCGAGTCACCTGAGCCACATCAGCCATAAAGGCGTTGCGGTCCTCGTCAGAGAGCTCGTTCAGGTCGTTCACGTGGTCTTTGTAAGCCACGAGGCAACGACCGCGATAGGTCTGCTCTTTGAACAGGAAAGCGCGTGAAACACGGAGTTGGGCAAACTCAATCATCAGATTGTGTAGAGTCTCATTGTTCTGGCAGTACAGACACTGCTTGGGGTCACTTTGCATATTCTTTTCTTGTTTTAGAGTTAAATTTCTTGCAAAGGTACTAATTAGTGAGTAAACAACCAAGGATTTTCGCGTTTTTTCGATGGATGAAGTGCGTACTGACGTTAATAGTTGTCTAATACTTGTTGCAATTTCTCGCGTTGTCTCTGTTTCTTTGACTTTCGATGAGGAATAATTTTGCTGACGACCCATGCAACCAGACTGAGTGGATTAATCCCTGCCGTCATGGCACCACCTTTCTGACTTTTTCTTTGTTCTTCTAACCAGTGACTTTGATAGGCCAGTTGCATTTCTGTTTGCAATTTCGGAGTCATGATAACCACGCTGATAGGCGGATGTCTTGGTGACAGTTTCTCAGGACTGATAATAGGTAATCTTGACTGCATGGGGTCAATAGACGAACTATCATGCTGTGCGGATTTTTGTGGTTCGTTTCTCAGCCATTCCTCATAATCACTTTTGACAGAATCAAGTATCCCAATCTTCTTGTCATTCTTAGATACTTGGGCATAAACTGAGATTGATGAGAGATAGAGAAGAATGCTGAAAACAAGAAACCTGTGATTCATGACTGTTGTATGAGTCGATATCCAATACCTCTTGCATTAATAATACTTAGTGTAGGGTCTGCTTCTAATACCCGTTTCATTCGTGACATAAACACATATAAGGAATTCATATTATATATAGTGTCACTGCCCCAGAATTCAATTAAAAGTATATGACTTTCTACCAATTCTCCATTTGCCTCTATTAATAATTGAAGAATGGACGATTCGCGGAATGATAGTTTTCGTTTTATGACACTGCCGTTTGAAGTATGAAATAGTAATTCCTGTTTCTGACTATTCAGTTCAAAGCGCCCAATATGTAGTTCATTCATAAAGATATAGTTTTTTCACTGATGAAGTTGATTTATGGCGCAAAGGTAGTTCTTTGTGGCTAGAATCACAGAAGAATAATCTTACAAATCCTTACATATATTTAAAATAAATCTTTCTTAAACTATTTTTAGTTAGAAAACATTATATGTGAGATAGTCTTCTTATTCTTTATTTTGAAAAGTGAGAAATTACAAAATCTTGCGTTTTTGGGAAACAAATCCTTTTATTACAGAAAAAATATGTATTTTTGCATACGCGAAACTAATAATTAAAGCATCATAAAAAAAAGCAGTGACGAGTAGGCTCGCAACATCATATGAAGATATGGCAAATAAACCTTTAAACACAGAACTATTGGACCGCGCTATCGTGTTTGCGGTTCGTGCCCATGCCGGGACAGAGCGCCGCGGCAAGGGATTTCCTTATATTGTACATCCTATGGAGGCTGTGGAGATTGTAGCTACAATGACGTCTGACCAGGAATTAATGGCAGCCGCAGCTCTTCACGACACAGTGGAAGACACTGATGTCACTATGGATCAGATACGTGCTGAGTTTGGTGACCGCATCGCCTCACTTGTAGCTTCGGAGAGCGACACGTTCGAACAAGGCGTGAGCGAGGAGGACAGCTGGCATACTCGCAAACAGACTGCCATTGATCGTCTAGCAAGCGCTTCGCATGATGCCAAGATAGTAGCTCTGGGTGACAAACTCTCGAACATGCGAGCCATCGCCCGCGACTATTCTGTGAAAGGTGATGCACTCTGGAGCCTCTTTCACACCAAGGATCCCAAAGACCATGAGTGGCACTATCGCGGCCTGGCTGATGCCCTCCGCGAACTTCAAGACACCTTTGCATACAAGGAATTTGAAAAACTCATTAATCAAGTTTTCACCAAAGAGTCTTATTAGTCCTTCTTCGTATCCAAATCCGAAGCTTTCCCTTTGTATTCTGGAGTTCGCTTCTCAAGGAACGAACGGATGCCTTCCAGATAGTCGGCACCCTTATACACCTTGGTTCGATAGGCGTTGATGCGCTCAAAACTCTCAGACGAAAGAACCGTAGCAGCCTTGCTGAGAATGCGGAACTGGCGCTTAATGGCACTGATAGACATCACGCTGTTTCGACGCAGAGGATTCAGGAACTGTTCTTCCAAAATATTGTCCAAGTCTTCTGGCGATGCTACTCTGTTGATGAGTCCAACGTTTAGAGCATCTTGTGCTGTGATAGGTGTAGCAAGGAAGAACATCTCACGCGCCTTGTTCATGCCAAGCTGATTGATGAAGTGCATGATGCCTGAGGCATTATATGGAATACCGATTTTAGCAGGCGTAATGGCGAAGGTGGCATTGTCGGTGCTGACTATCATATCGCACGACAGACACAAGTCGCAAGCTCCACCCCATACAGTACCACTAACACAGGCAATGACAGGGATAGGCGTTTCCTGTACACATCGCAGCAATTGCTCCATCGGAACATCATAAGCCAGTGGGTCTTCACCGTTCTGGGGCAATTCACGAATATCATGACCTGCACTCCATACACCTTTAGCGCATTGAGCTTTGATGACGATGCCCACACACTCATGATCGTATCCATACTGGATGGCGTCACACAACTCCTCACACATAGCTTCGCTGAGACAATTGAAATGACCAGCATTTTGCATCTCCACATAGCAGATGCGTTCCTTGATAACGGTATTTACTAACATACATGCAAAGGTAGTGCTTTTTTCTGAAACAAACAAATAAAAACAAAAAAAGTGGTTTTTGTTTTGTATTGTTCTCACTAATTCGTATCTTTGCATCAGAATACGAACTTAAACAATAAGTATTATGGGACTGATATTATCAATTATCATTGGATGTTTAGCTGGCTTCTGTGCTGGCAAGTTGATGAAGGGCGGAGGCTTTGGCTTCTTGATGAACCTCTTGCTGGGCCTGTTCGGTGGACTGCTGGGCGGCTGGATCTTTGGTATGTTGGGCATTGAGTGGGGCGGTCTCTTAGGACAACTGGGAACAGCCATTATCGGTGCTGTGGTCATTCTCTGGGTGGCCAATATGCTGAAATAATTAGACTACACAAAAACATAAAACGACTATGACTATGAAAAGGCTGATGCTGACAACGGCCTTTCTACTGCTGGCACTGGTAATAAAGGCTCAAACGGTGATTAGCGGTAAGGTGACTGACCTCAATGGTCAGCCTTTGGCACATGTCAGCGTAATGGTAGAAGGTACGGAGGTACAAACGGTAACAAACGAAGATGGGCAGTTCACGCTGAAGATGCACGAACAGCCTCATCGCCTCCGATTGAGCCACATTGGTTACAAGACGCGTCACATTGCCCTGGAACAAGGGGCAACGGAGCAACTCAGAATCCGCATGCAGAGCAACACCATCGAACTCAGTGAAGTGCTGGTGTCTGTCAACGATCCGCTTTCCATCCTGAAAGCGGCCATGGCGCGTATTGAGAAAAACTATCCTAATGAACCTGAGTTGATGCGCTGTTTCTATCGCGAGACGGCTCGTCGTGGTTCGCGCTTTATCTCTGTAGCCGAGGCTGTTACGGAGATGTACAAGTCGGACTACTATTACGGTCCTGAGCGCGACGCTGTAGCCATTCTGAAGGGCAGACGACTGATGAGTATGAAGGCTCGCGACACGCGGGG
>JAEEGG010021710.1_pt1 | contig 12719 bp, 6 predicted proteins | sample 9134161 | NCBI WGS metagenome assembly JAEEGG01 (sample SAMN16246543, study PRJNA631951) | gut metagenome | biome: gut microbiome; feature: rumen; material: CR-attached | host: Bos | place: Iran: Karaj | collected 2018-10
GACGGGGACATAATGCTCGTCCATGAGGATGCGCATACCTGGGACGTAACCCGTAAAGGCGCGATCCTTGAAGGCTGGATCGGGGGCGTGGTAGCTGTAGTAGGTCTTACCACTGAAGACGTGCTTCTTGAAATCCCAGAAGCCTTGCTCCTGAAAGGTGCCGTTGGCCTCGGTGGGCTCGAAACGGTAATACAACAGACGGCCTTGATTGTCGACCTTCATGATGAGGGGCTGGAAGATAAACGAGAGGTAGAAATCTCCAGGGATGACACCCTCGCCTGTACTGCCCAACGTAAACAACTGCTTGGGATAAGTCCTTAACTTGATACTGCCTTGCTGTGAACCTGTAGCGTAATTGACATCGATGTAAGTCGAGGCATCGAGAACCTCAGGCGCACGCAGCGTACAGACACCTCCGGCAAGCGGCTTGCCGCCGATGGTAACAGAGCTGAAGTCTGAGGCATTGAGCACTTTGACTGTGATATCGAACTCATTGGTGAGCGTGCGCAGATTGAGAGGCTCAGTTGCAGGCAGCGCCACTTCGTAACGCTCACCCATCACCTCGAGTAGCATCTTCTTGGCACTTGGAACATCAGTGGACACTGGCACATCGTCGTTTCCCAAAACGGCATCGATAAGTCCCTGACACGACATCATTCCTACTGCCATTGTCAGCAGGAGCAGTCTGTTAAGAATCGTTTTTAATCCCTTCATCGTAGTGGTTTTTGTAATTGGACATCATTTTTAATTAAAAGACTACCTCCTGGCGGGTACCGTCGTAAGCGACGGACTTGGTGGTGCCATCAGGAAAGACAACGGTGAACTGGCGTGACTTCAGCATGCCAGGATATTCGCCCTGACGGGGAGCGATGGTAAGGGTGCGGCTACGATCATTCCACTCGAAGGTGATGGTGGCATAGGCACCGCGCTCGTAGTTGTAGTTGTCGCCCTCGTCCTCATAGAGGGTGAAACTGCCGTCGGCTCCCGGATAGAGGCGCAGCTCAAGATTGTCCCAAGCTTTCTCGCCTACATACTGCATCTCAGGACCAAGGGGCAGAATGCTGCCTGCACGCAGGAACATCGGTACGCGGTCCAAGGTTGTCGTAAGTGTGACCGTCTGTCCACCCTTGTAGTCCTTTCCCGTCCAGAAGTCATACCACACAGTACCCTTCGGCAAGTATTTCACAGCCGTCTTCGCCTCATTCCACATTACAAATTCCACATTCCTCATTCCACTTTCCACTTCTTTCTTGTCCCATCCCGTCATGGCATCTTCCTTGATGATCTGCTCCTCGGTGTACTGCGGATCGAGGATGGGCGCTGCGAGGATGCTGGAGCCACAAAGGAACTCATCGCCCATGCTCCACACCTTCTTGTCGGCAGCGAAGTCGCTGAACAGCGGACGGAGGTAACTCTGATTAGCTGAGGTGACCTGCCAGGCGGTGCTATATAAATAAGGTATCAGACGATAGCGCAGACGGATCATCGCCTCGATGGCATCGTAGACGGGTTCACCCTTCTGGCCAAACTGCCAGATCTCGCGGGGGGCATCGGCACCATGGCTGCGGAAGACAGGACAGAAGAGTCCGTACTGCATCCAACGCACATAGAGCTCCTGGAACTGAGGGTTCTGAGGGGCTGAGCCACTGCCCTTGGTGTTATAGGAACCACAGAAGAAACCGCCTATATCGGTGTTGAAGTTGGGATTTCCCGTCAGCGAGAAGCTCAGGCCTGCAGGCACCTGCTTGCGGAGCATATCCCACGAAGAGGCCACATCGCCGCTCCACATGTTGGAACCGTAATGCTGCTGGCCTGCAAATGCCGAGCGCGTCATAATGAAGACACGCTTCTGATCAGAGGTCTTGCGCTGCTTCTCATAGACACCGCGAACGGTCTCTAGCGGGAAGGCATTGCGCAGCGAGCGCCACGTGCCACCAGTGACCTTATGCTGATAGTCGCTCTCACGCGGATTGAAGAAGTCGGGATCGGTAGAGTCCATCCACCACGCATCGGTGCCGTAGTCGAAGAGTTTCTTCAGATGTTTCCAGTAGATATCGCGTGCCACAGGGCTGAAGGCATCGTAGACCTTCACGCCCGAGGGATAGTCCATGCGGGGAGGCCAGATGTGGGAGATACCGCTCTGAGGCCAGGTCTCGATGGGCAGCAAGAGACCCATGCGCTTGAGTTCGCTGAACTGCTTGGTCTGCGGTCCGAAGCTTGCCCAGATGGAGATCATGAAGTGGGCATGCTTCTTATGGACGTTCTCAATCATCTGAGGTCCCTTGGCGAAGTCCTCAGCGAGGAAGTCCATCGCATTCCACTGATAGTTGGAGCCCCAGTACTGCCAGTCCTGGATGATGCCGTCGAGGGGCACCTGCAGCTCGCGGTACTTGTCGACGATGCTCTCCGTCTCGGCAGCAGTCTTATAACGCTCCTTCGACTGCCAGAAGCCGTAGGTCCAGAGTGGGAACATCGGGACATCGCCTGTGAGGTGGCGTATCTGTGCGATCACGCCATCGGCAGAACCGCCATACATGAAGTAGTAGTCGATTCCCTCGCCTGCCTCGGAGGTCAGCGACATACCGTTGGCATCGTCGTCGAACTGTGTGGGCGAATAATTCTCCCAATAGAGTCCCCAGCCCTTGATCGACTGCAGCACGCTCTGGAAGTCCTCGAGGTTCGACTGTTCCATGCGCTTATGTTCGCCACGACGGTTGATCTTACCATTCTGGATGGTTCCAAGGCCATAGATCGCCTCATCCTTGTCGAGAGTGAATGTCTGGCTTACCTTGGCGATGTCGCAGGCTTTCTCGCGCAGCAGTACCTTGCCCTTGGCATCGAGGAAGGTCAGGTTACCCTTCGCATCCTTTTTCACTGTCAGGGCACTACTTGAAAGACTATTGCCACTCTTCGTGACAGCTACCTCCTCAGGCTTGGAGGTAACGACCAAGCTCTTCGTAGGCTTGCCCTTCACCACATGGACGATGGAAGGCGTAACGAACTCGATGGTGAGCTCCTGAGACTGCTCGGGAGCCAGTACGCTCTGGATGCGGGCGGTGTAGAAGTCGCGGAAGTCGCTCCATTTGTAATAAGGTGCCTGAGAGGTGGGTACGGGCAGCGTGGCCTCCTCACCGTTGAGGAGCAGCTTCACGAGGATATCATCATCGCTGGCACCTCGATAGAACACCATCTGGATATTCGAGGCCATACAGGTCTCCCAGTTCTGGTAGACCGTCTTCACCTCGTTGGGATCCTCAGGGTCGAGGTCGGCACCGTTGATGCCCATCAGCACTGTGAGAGGGCCAATACAAGTATCGTGACCGAAGCGCAGGTCGGCGATGCGGTCGCTCGAGCCATTGACGACAGCCTCAGCCTTGCGGAGGAAGTCCTGCAGGATAGGGATCATGTCGTAACGGGGCCCGAACACCCATGAGTAGGAACCGAGGTTGGAAGACTCCCACTGGCTGGCAATCTCCTCATCGGTAATGATGCCTTCCATCATACCTTCATGGTTGATGCTGGGCAACGTGGTATAGAGATTGGTAAGCACATAGCTCAGACGATTGGCATCGCCCAGACCCTCGGTAGAGGTGAAGACGCGCTTGACAATGGTCTCAGCCAGCGAAGGCGCAGCCTTGAACTTCGCACGGTTCTGCTCGTAACGGGGCGTGCTCTTGGGGAACTCACGGCGCAGGGGATTCTGGCGATCGGTAGGCACCACCCCGTCGAGGGTATGGCGCGACGATTCCTCACGGATCTCTATCTGAGGATTACACTGTACGAGCTCCTGACAGAAGGCAGACATACTCAGTACGCAGCGCCCTGAGAGCGAGGAGATGGCCAAGACGTTGCCACCCTTGCTGAAAACCTCGGGGAAGTTGTTGTACATCGTGCGGGCAATGCCCTGATGCTGGTCCCAGCCCACCTGCGTCAGCTCGCTCCAGCCATTCATCAGCTCGTCCTTGGCAGCCATGAACTTGTCGTGCAGGACCTCGCCAACAGGTGTCAACTGGTGGTTGGCATGAGCCTTCGTCAACAGGGAGTCGAGGTCCTTATAGAGGAAGTCGCTCCAGAAGTAGCGCGAGCCATGACGGCTGTAGTGACTGATGTAGAACGGTTTGTAACCCTCGGGGGCCTTCGTCAGCTGCTTGTCTGTGAAGTGGTAAGGGTAGTCGTTGCCGTAGGCTCTTCTCGGATCGGCCTTGAGCTGATCGAGTACATTCAGATTCTGCGCCCCAGCCACAATAGCCAGCAGCAGCACGAGTAATGATAATAGCGATTTCTTCATATTAATTATAGTTGTTGGTCATTCTGCTGCAAAGATACAAACTTTCTTTAAAAAATGCGCATAAGTCGTATAATTTTCGTACTTTTGCAGCGCAAACCGTCTTTGAGACGCTTATAAAGGCAAGAATACTTATATTATCAATCATGTACGAGCAGATTAGTAAGTTTACAATCTATTTGATGCTTTATGCCAGCGTGGCAGTCCTGAATCTGATTGCCTGCTGTTATCTGCTGCTGCGGCAGGGCAATGCCTTTGCTGCCGATATTACGTCGCCAGTACGCCTGCGCAGGTGGGTTGCAGCCCTTTTTGCCAGCATCTTTTTAAGCCACTTGTGGTATCTGCCATCCAACTTCCTTACCTCCAGCGATGACGCAAAACTAAGCTTTCTGTTAGGCGGATTGCTTGACACCATGACGGTTTTCCCCTTGGCGATAGCCATATTATTCGTTATGCTGCAAGACCACAGGCGGCCCCTGTGGCCTTGTGCAGTGCTGGTAGCACCACTCGTCGCAGGAATGGCATGGTGCGTTGCCAACCGTAGCGATGCCCTCCTGCCCATACTTTATGTCTATCTCATTTTGTTGTGCATAGGCCTTACTATCTATATGGTTCGCGCGATGAGACAGTACGGACGATGGCTACGCGACAACTATGCCGACCTGGAGCACAAGGAACTGTGGCAGAGTCTCATGGTACTTGGCATCATCCTGCTTATGTTCGGCATCTACGCCATGAGTGGAAAAGCCCTTCTCTACGAATCTCTCCTACAGTCGAACACCATAGTGCTGACCTGCTTTCTCGTGTGGCGGGTAGAAACGCTAAGCGACCTGAACAAGCGTCACTCCGTGCCGAGTGCTGAGCTGACACCGCCTGACAACCTTAGGACCTCATCACCTCAAGACCTCACCCTGTTGCTACAGAAATATTGCATAGACACGCAACTTTACCTTCAGCACGACCTGACCCTCACCCAACTTGCCCAGACCATTGGTACCAACCGCTTCTATCTCAGCCAGTACTTCTCCACTCAGGGTATGACCTACAATACCTATATCAATGACCTACGCATCAATCATTTCGTCAACCACTATCGCGAGGCAGTCAAAACCTTACGCCCTTTCACCGCCCAACAACTGGCTCACGAAAGCGGCTACCGAAGTTACAGCACCTTCAGCCTCGCTTTCAAGCAGCGAATGGGACAGACCGTAACAGCCTGGATGCACGATACTGCCCAGTAATCAGCGAGCCAGACTTTCAAATTCTGCAAAATGTTTTCAAATTCTGCAAAACCTGACATGTAAAGGCATTCTGAGTGAAGTTTTCTTGTGGATTTTGCTTATCTTTGCAAAGAAATAACTAAAAACAAAGGTTAGCATTATGAAACAAACTCTTATTCTCGGCAACATCATCACGATGGACGAAAAGCGGCCCTTTGCCAAGGCTGCATTAGTGAAGAACGGCGTGTTTGCTTACATCGGCAGCGCAGAAGAAGCAGAAAAGCTCACCAGTAGGGGTACACAAGTGCTGGACTACGGTGACAACTACATCTATCCCGGTTTTATGGAGTCACACTGCCACGGCTACTTCGCCGGCGACCGCCTGATAGGACAGGCGAACCTCGCCCAGACAGGCGTGACCAACTACCCCCGATACCGTGAAATCATCAAGGAGTTTATTGCAAAGAATCCTCAGCGAGAGATTTACATGGCCGCAGGATGGATTGAAAACGAGGAATACGTCACCAAGGCGTACTTGGATGAGATATACTCAGAGAAGCCGCTCATCATGCAGACTGGCGGTGGGCACTCCATGCTGCTCAACAGCAAGGCGCTCGAATGGGCAGGAATCGATGCGGCCTACGCCAAGAGATATGGCTATGACATGGTACACGTGGACAAGAATGGCGACCCTGACGGCTACATCTGTGAGAATCCATTATTAGACATCATAGCCATACTCCCCACTTCGGTGGAGAGTGCCAAGGACTATGTGCTGGCGTGGCAGGACTTCGCCTTCCAGAAAGGCTATACTGCCGTGGGCGACGCCGGAGCAGAACTGTTCAGCAAGGATGCACCACAGGCATATCACGAGCTGGAAAATGAGGGCAGGCTGAAACTGCGCACATTCGCCTTAATGATGGCTCCCGACAATGTGGCAGACCCGAAGGGACAGGTGGCCAGCGTCGCTGCAGACCGCGTGAGATACGGTGGCGAATACTTCAATATCGTGGGCATCAAGACATTCCTCGACGGGGTGACGGAGGCGCATACGGGCTGGCAGAACCAGGACTATCTGGATCAGCCGGGCTATCACGGCGTGGAGCGTTTCAACGACCACGACAAGATGGTGGAGATGATAGTCGAGGCCGACAAGGAGGGAATGGCCGTTCACGTGCATTCCGAGGGCGGTGGTGCCACGCACTTTATGCTGGGTTGTATCGAGGACGCAGAGAAGATGACCGGCGACAAGGATCAGCGCAACGTGCTGGCGCATCTGCACTTTGTGACCGAAGAGGATGTACAACGCATGGCTGCAACAGGCTCCGTTCCAGCTGTTGCACCGCTCTGGACACCTAAGTTTCCTGGCATGTATCAGCAGGAGGTGGCCTACGTCGGTCAGGAACTGGCAGACCAGTCTTACCCCATCAAGTCGTTCTATGATGCTGGGGCCAACGTGGTGTTCCACTCCGACTATCCCGTTTCACCGATGATGGATATCAAACTCAGCATCTATACTGCAGAAAAGCACGACTATCCGAAGGAGGCGTTTGGCGGTGCAACAGCTCCGCGTAACATGGGTGAGGTCATCACCCGCGAGCAGTCGCTGAGGGCCATGACCATCAACGTGGCGCGCCAGTTCCACCAGGAGCACCGCCTGGGTTCCATCGAATTTGGCAAGATTGCCAACATGACGGTGTTCGACTGCGACTTCCTTCACGACGACATCGAGAAGGTGGCCCATGCCAACGTCGTAGCCACCATCGTCGACGGCGAAGAAGTGTATAAGAGTAAAGGTGAATAGTGAATAGAAGTTTAACTAAAAAAGGAACACGATGAAAAAGATTTTGTCGATTATCGCAGTGCTGACTGTCATCCTTGGAATGGGGATGATGACCAGTTGTAACAGTAAGCCCTGTGCCGACCTCGTGGTCTATGGAAAGATCTATACTGCCGAGGGTAACCAGATTGTTGAGGCCTTTGCCGTGAAGGACGGCAAGTACGTCTATGTAGGCGACAAGGCGGGAGCCGAAGCCTATATCGAGGAAGGCAAGACAGAGGTGATAGACTATACCGGCAAGGGCCTTGTGACCCCTGGCTGTGGCAACGGTCATGCCCACTATTCGCTGGGCTATGCCATCCAGGCGGTGGGAACAGTGATGGAAAGGGAAGACAATGTAGAGAAGTTTCTGAAGGAAATCGTTCCCGCTGCCGTCAAGAAGGCTAAGGAGCTGGGGCCACGGCCATATTCGGCAGCGGATGGAACATGATTACATTCCCCAAAAACATGCCTACCCGACAGGATTTGGATGCTATCTGCGCTGATATACCCATCTATTTCGCCGATGAGGAAGGCCACAAGGGTATAGCCAACACCATCCTGCTGAAGAAGGCCGGCCTCATCAAGGAAGACGGCACTGCAGGCAAAACCGAAATGCGCGGTGGGGAGATTGTGCTGGATGCAAAAGGCATACCTACTGGCTATGTGAAGGAACAGGCAGGAACCTATGTCCGTTCGTTCCTCGACAATGAGTACCTCTTCTCCGTTGACGTAGCGAAGGACAACATGACTAAAATTCAGGAAACGTTGCTGTCTGAAGGCTACACGATGTATCAGGACGGCTACACATCTTATTTCTTCAACGACAACTTCTACAAGGCTGCCCAGCAAATGGACCAGGCCGGCGACATGCACTTCGTGCTGGGCACGGCGTGGGAACTGGATAGTTGGATGGATGTTGACAAGACTTTGGACAAGGCAGCCGCTACGAAACAGTACGAGTCGCCACACATCAGGACCCGCTGGCTCAAGCTCTTCGTCGACGGAACGGTGGAAAGCGGCACCGGATTTATCGACCCACTCTACGTGGACGGTCACCAGGGCATTCCCAACTGGTCGGAAGAGGAACTGACGGACATCACGCGCAAGGCCAACGAGAAGGGCATTACCATGCATGTACACGTGATGGGTAACAAGGGTGTCACACGCATTGTCAATGCCTACGCCAACGCTGGAAAGAAAGAGCTACGCAACACGCTGGTACACGTGTATGGTGTCAGCGAGCCGGATTATCAGCGCATGGCCGACAATAACATCTACGTCACCTCGGGCATGCTGTGGCATCATGCAGACAAGGAGTTACAGGAGGAGCTGCTCCGCATTTTGCCAGAAGGCATGAAGGACAAGGGCTATCCGATGAAATCCTTCTTCGACCACGGCATCAACATCTCCTCACACTCCGACTTCCCCGCATTGAGCGGTAGTCCCGACGACCCGTTCAGCATCATGGAGATCATGGTCACAGGCATCTATCAGCCCGAAAAGGCCAAGGCCTGGTGGACGGAAGAGTGCCTCACCCGCGAGCAGGCCCTCACTGCCCTGACCATCAACGTGGCCAAGCAGATGTTCCTTGAGAACGAACGAGGCAGTATCAGAGAGGGCAAGTATGCCGACTTCCTGCTGGTCACCAAGGACGTGCTGACCTGTCCGGTGACAGAGATCCATGAGGCCAAGCCTGCCGCCACCTACTTCGAGGGCAAGAAAGTCTTCTCAATGTAAATCATGCTCACCATGCGCTTGCCAAACCCTATTCTTAACAGCGTACCCAGCGGGACATTTTTTCGTAACTTTCTCGGAAATAAGAAGAAAAGCAAGTTTTCTTTTTGTAATTATCCCGATTTTCCGTAACTTTGTGCCCTGAAACTAAAACCACTTGGTGTATGAAACTATCAACTATCCTGCTTGCAGTCGCAGTGATGCTGCCAATAAGGGGCTTGGCTGACGATTATGCAACACTCCATACGGAGAAAATCCAGAACCCGATGTTGTGGGCTGATGTACCTGATCCCGACGTGATACGTGTGGGCGACACCTTCTATCTGGTATCCACCACCATGCACCTGATGCCTGGAGCACCCATCATGAAATCGAAGGACCTGAAGAACTGGGAGACGGTGGGATATGTCTTCGACCGTCTGACGGATTCGCCGAAGTACGACCTGCAAGAGGGTACAGCCTACGGACGCGGGCAGTGGGCTACCTCACTGAAATACCACAACGGGAAATTCTATGCCCTCCTGGCGCCCAACGAACAGGGTGCCATGGGCGACACCTATATCTTTACTGCCGACAAGGCTGAAGGACCCTGGAAGATACTCTCGCGCATGCGCCACTTCCACGACTGCTCGCTATTCTTCGATGATGACAATCGTGTCTATGTGGTCTATGGAACAGGAGAGATGATGGAGCTGAAGCCAGACCTCTCTGACGTTATCGAGGGAAGCCATCAGCAGATCTTCCAGCGCGAAGAAGACGAAAAAGGGCTGCTCGAAGGCTCACGCGTCATCAAACACAACGGCAAATACTATCTGCTGATGATCTCGCACACGTATGCCCCAGGGCGCCATCGCCGTGAGGTGTGCTACCGTGCAGATGATATCCATGGCCCCTGGGAGAAGCAGGTGATCCTGGAGAGCGAGTTCGGTGGCTTCTCTTACGAGGCACAGGGAACCATCGTCGACACAGAGGACGGAGACTGGTATGGTATCATCTTCCAGGATCGCGGCGGTGTGGGCCGTGTGCTCACCGTCATGCCCTGTCGCTGGATCAACGGCTGGCCTATGCTCGGCGATGAGAATGGGAAGGTGCCCAGTGAGGTGCGACCACTGAAGAGCGGTGAGCCCGAGGCTGCCATCGTGAAGGCAGATGACTTCGGCACTGCAAAGCTCGGCCTGCATTGGCAGTGGAACCACAACCCCATCGACCAGGCGTGGAGTCTCACGGAGCGTCCTGGATTCCTTCGTCTGAAGACCAACCGCGTGGTGCAGAGCATCTATCTCGCCCCCAACACACTGACTCAGCGCATGGAGGGTCCGACGTGCAGTGGTAATGTCTGCGTGGATCTCGCCAGACTGAAGGACGGTGACTGTGCTGGCTTTGGTGCCTTCAACAGTGACTCAGGACTCCTGACGGTGAAGAAGAAAGGCAAGCGTCTCGTGCTCGAGATGAGCGAACAGAAAGTGTCGCTGACAGAGCGCGAGAAGGCTGTGACAGATGTCGAGGAGAATATCATTGAATCAGTAGAGCTGAAACAGCAGAAGGTATGGCTGCGCATCGATGCCGACTTCCGCCCCTCCTCCACTGGCGGCTATGGGGGCAAGGACCTTGCCACTTTCTACTATAGTCTCGACGGTGAGCAATGGACGAAGATCGGCAGCGACTATAAACTAAGTTTCGACTGGCGCCGTTTCTTCATGGGCTCTAAGTTCGCACTCTTCTGCTACGCCACGAAGAAGGCTGGCGGCTATGCCGACTTCGATGCATTTAATTACGAAAAAGGGAAATAACCAAAAACAACAAAGATATGAAAAAGGTATTATTTATTCTTTCAATTTTAACTTTTAACTTTTCACTTCTCACCTCCATGGCCCAGAAGCCTGCCATCCCCCGTGATGCAGCGCTGGAAGCAAAAGTAGAGAAGACACTCGCCAAGATGACACTCGACGAGAAAATCGGACAGATGCTCGAACTGAACCTCGACGTGATGGGCAATATGAAAGTCGAGAACGCCAAGGTGGATCGTGAGAAGGTTCGCTCCGTCATGCAGCAGTATGGTACACCAAAAGCAGAAGCCGATGCTGTGCTGAAGATGACTGACGCACAGATCATCGAGCGTTTCGGAAACTATCCAGTGGATATCTATCAGGGCGACACCAAGCGCGTGTGGCAACTCAACGAGGTGATGCTCGACACGCTGATCTCGAAATGGAAAGTGGGTTCGATCCTCAATGCCCCAGGCACCCGTGCCCCCAGCGTAGAGCAGTGGCAGAAGTGGATCACCCTCATTCAGGAGAAGTCGATGAAATATCTCGGCATCCCCGATATCTATGGTCTCGACCACAACCATGGTGTGACCTATACCCAGGGCGGCACTCTCTTCCCACAGCCCATTAACCTCGGTGCTTCGTTCAATACCGAACTTGCCTTCCGTGGAGCCGAGATTACGGCATACGAGAGTCGTGCAGCCAACTGTCCGTGGGTTTACAACCCCGTAGTGGACTTGAGCCGCGATCCACGCTGGCCTCGTGTCTATGAGAGCTTCGGCGAAGATGCCATCCTCAACTCGAAAATGGTCGTTGCAGAGATCAAAGGCTATCAGGGAGAGGACAACAACCATATAGACCGTTTCCACGTAGGTACGAGCACGAAGCACTATTTCGCTTATGGAGCTCCTTGGACAGGTAAGGACCGTACACCAGCTTACCTCAATCCGCAGATGATCCGCGAGAAATACTTTGAGCCTTTCAAGGCCGCTGCCCTCGCAGGTACTCTGACCATGATGGTAAACTCTGCCTCAGTGAACGGCGTGCCTGTGCATGCCAGCTATGAGTATCTCACCAAGTGGCTGAAGGAAGACCTGCAGTGGGATGGTTTCCTCGTGACAGACTGGGCAGACATCAACAACCTCTTCACCCGTGAGAAAGTGGCCAAGGACAAGAAAGACGCGATCCGCATTGCCATCAATGCAGGTATCGACATGTCGATGGATCCCTACAGCGTAGAGTTCTGCATCCTGCTGAAGGAGCTCGTCAACGAGGGTAAGGTAAAGATGAGCCGTATCGACGATGCTGTACGCCGTATCCTCCGTGCGAAGTATCGTCTCGGACTCTTCGATGAGCCTAACACTGGTGGCAAGGGCTTCGAGAAGTTTGGTTGCGACGAGTTTGCCAAGGCTTCGCTCAAGGCTGCCGAGGAGTCAATGGTTCTCCTGAAGAACGAGGACAACATCCTGCCTTTGAACAATTCTCACTCCTCACTCCCCACTCCTCCCTCCTCGAAAAAAATCCTCCTCACAGGTCCCAACGCCAACCAGATGCGTTGTCTGCATGGTGGCTGGAGCTACACCTGGCAGGGTTCGAAGGCAGAGGATCTCTCTGAGAAATACAACACGATCTACGAGGCTCTCTGTAATAAATATGGTAAAGAGAACATCATCCTTGAACAGGGTGTGACCTATAACGAGGACGGTGCCTACTATGATGAGAACACCCCAGAGATTGACAAAGCCGTAGCAGCTGCTGCAAAGGCCGATGTCATCATCGCCGCCATTGGTGAGAACTCATACACCGAGACACCAGGTAACCTCACAGACCTCTGGCTCTCAGAGAACCAGCGCAACCTCGTCAAGGCACTCGCCAAGACTGGCAAGCCCATC
>JAEEGG010021712.1_pt1 | contig 12718 bp, 12 predicted proteins | sample 9134161 | NCBI WGS metagenome assembly JAEEGG01 (sample SAMN16246543, study PRJNA631951) | gut metagenome | biome: gut microbiome; feature: rumen; material: CR-attached | host: Bos | place: Iran: Karaj | collected 2018-10
TTAACATCCCGTCCGGCTACGGTCACCTGTCCTTCAAGATCTCCAGAGTAGTAGTGTGGAATCAGTCCGTTGATAAGCCTTATGATCGAAGTCTTGCCTGATCCTGAAGCTCCGCAAAGCAGGACTGTTTGGCCCTTTTCAATATTTAGGTTCACATTAACAAGGGATCCGTCTGAAGATCCCTTGTATTGGAAGTTAACATTTTCGAGTTCGATGATGCTCATAAGAAATACTTGTACACAACGAAGATTACTGTCGCGGCAGTAAGGAATGTCATCAGCAGATAATCGAACACTCCAAGCCTTAATTCAACAATACTTGAACGCTTGATCTCTCCGCCGAGACCCCTTGTGATCGCTGCCGCAGACAGTTCTTCGCCTATGTTAACGCACGAGAAAAGGAGTGGTATCATTCTGAATTCAAACATCTTGAGGACATTGCCGCCGCCGAACATTACGCCTCTCATCCTCATTGCATCGTTGATCGATGAATACTCTTCCTTGATAGTCGGAAAGAATCTCATGACGACTGCAAGTGAGACGGATAATCCGTCAGGAACATGCATCTTCTGCATGCAGGACATGAACTCGCCGATCTTTGTAGTCCTGATCACATACCAGGCTGTTATCAGCGCAGGCATAAACTGTACCACAATTCCGCAATATCCTATGAGCAGCGAAGATAAAAGGCCTTCTGATTCTGACGATAGAAAGCAGAATGTCAGCACAAGAGCTGTTACATATGCGATAAGGAACTTTAATGCCGATGAATACTTCTTCTCAACTATAAGAAGAATTATCGGTATCAATGTTATTGAGAGCCTGATCGCCCATAACAATGGCGTCGTCGCACTCATCATTGCGATGATTGAAACGACTAATATCATGAACAGCTTTGTACGCGGATCGAGTTTCATATTATACGATTCCGGCCTTCTCAAAATGCTTCTTAACTACTGCCTTACCGAGAACTGCACCGATGCATCCGAAGATAAAGCAGAGAACGATAAGAACCCCTATAGTCTTAATGTTGATCGCACCAAAGAGGTTATTAACATATTCAGCTGAATAGCCGCCGTCAATAAGATCCTGACGGTAAGAGTCAGCCGTTACAAGTATCGGGAAATAGTTTGCGCAGATCCAGAGATTAAAGACACCGAAGCTTACAACTATCTTCTTAAAGCTCTTATATTTACCGGACTTTGCGATAAAGTCAGCAATAAGACCTGATGCAATGATCAAGGGGGCACCGAGATAACCCATGCCGCCTACGAACATGATGATTGCCAAAAGGACCGATAAGATCGTGATCATTCCGAACTTCTCCACCTTCGTATAAAGGAGCATCATGGGAATGCCGCTTGCCAGAGGCAGTATAACTACATAAGCAGCAACGATATAAGGATGTATATATCCGAGCATTCCGAACGCGAATTCCACTGCGAAAAGAATCGCTGCAAAAATACCGATAGTAATAAAATCTTTTGCCTTAAGCCTGTTACTCTTGTTTTCCATATTTACCTCCGATTATTATGAGATCTTCCAGCTGACTGCCTGTTTTCTGCCGGAAACAAAGTTTTTATAAATGCCTTCCTGCTTGATCAGGTCTTCGTGCTTGCCCTTCTGGACGATCTGTCCCTTGTCCACAACGATGATCTGGTCTGCGTGTCTTACGGTCTTTAATCTGTGCGCGATCATTATGATCGTCTTCTCCCTTGTAAGGTTCTCTATAGCTTCCGTAAGCTCCTTCTCATTTTCAGGGTCAACGTTTGCCGTTGCCTCGTCCAGGATGATGATCGGAGAATCTTTCATGATCGCTCTTGCAATAGCGATTCTCTGCTTCTCACCGCCTGAAAGCGATGCGCCGCCCTCACCTACCAATGTTTCATAACCATCAGGGAGTGCCATTATAAAGTCATGGCACGAAGCTTTCTTCGCAGCTGCGATAACTTCTTCCATAGAAGCATCAGGCCTTCCGAATCTGATATTATTTGCGATCGTGTCTTCGAAAAGATAAACCCTCTGGAATACGAAGCTGAAGTTCTCCATAAGGGAATCAAAGCTGTAATCTCTTACATCCCTTCCGCCAAGCGTAACCTTGCCTTCCTGGACATCCCAGAATCTGGCAATAAGTGATGTAATCGTAGTCTTACCGCCGCCGGAAGGGCCGACTATAGCAGTCGTTGTATTCTCTTTGATATCGAGAGTTACATTATCGATTATCTTTCTGTTCTCATAAGCAAAGCTGACGTTCTCCAGGCGGATATCTCTGGTCGCAGGTTTGATATCTTCTCCGTCGATATCCATCTGAGGAAGGTCTGTGATCTCATTTGCGAGATCAACACCCTTGCCAATGATCCTCAAAAGAGCTGTATAAATACCTGCAGCATCAAGAGATTCAAAGATCATGAATGAGCACATAAGCATTGTGATCGTATACACAAGATCCATGGAACCAGACATATAGAACCAGATCGAAGCAGCAGCGATAACAACACCTGTGAGCTTGCTGATAAGCATCTGGATTCCCACAGCAGGAATAGCTGCAAGCTCAGCAGTTATGTCTGCCTTGACCTTACGGTCGATAGCTTTGGATACACGTGAAGTGTTAAGCGCAACGATGTTGTAGTTGCGGATCTCTGCAATGCCCTGGATATATTCAAGAATTACTCCGACGATATCCCTGTCCGATTCGAGCTTCTCTCCTGCAACCTTTGCGACCTTATAATTTGTCACCTTGTTACAAAAGAAGAAAACAGTAATTCCTATAACGGCGATCAGACCGATCCTCCAGTCAAAGAAAAACATGCCGACACCGATTACCACAGTCGTAATGCTTCCCTGAAGGACCATCATTATCGCTCTTGTTGCGATATCTCCTACCTGCTCCATCGTATTTGTAGTAACAGATGTGATATGGCCAAGGCTCGTATCGTTGAAATATCCCATAGGGAGATATCTAAGGTGCTCTGCAATCTGGATCCTCTTTTGTGCGCAAGTGTCGTAACCTGCCTCTGTCTCGAGCATATGTCCGAATCTGTTGATAGTCATCTTACCAACTGTGCTTAAAAGCATAAGACCAATAACGAGAAGGATTGTCTTCGTGTCTATAGACTGATTAATAACAGCACCGAACGCTACAAATGCTGCGGGGATCTTCATCGCGCCTAAGATAGCATCTAAAACACCAAACAATACTGCTCTATATAATTTGTTTCTGTTCTTCTGATCGCAGAAACCAAAGAACTTCTTTATATTCTCATACATTGAGGGCCTCCTTTCCGCTCATGGCAACACTTTCTGACTCATCCTCATCCCTTGCCATGCTGTGGGCAGCCCACATATTGCTGTAGAGAGGACAAGACTCAAGGAGTTCCTCATGTGTTCCTGACGCTTCGAGATTACCCTGGTTGATAACGAAGATCTTATCCGCATCAACGATTGTGGAAAGTCTGTGCGCGATTACTATAAGTGTCTTGCCCTGAACGAGCTTTGCAACACTGGACTGAACGAGAGCTTCATTCTCAGGATCTGTATATGCCGTAGCCTCATCGAGAATAACTACCGGTGCATTCTTAAGCATCGCTCTTGCAATGCAGATCCTCTGACGTTCACCACCTGACAGATGTCCGCCGGCACCGCCGACAACTGTATCATATCCGTTTTCGAGGCCTAAGATGAATTCATGACAACCGCACTTCATAGCAGCATCGACGACTTCATCATCAGTCGCGCCCTTTTTACCTAATCTGATATTTTCCTTTATCGAGAGGTCGAAAAGATAATTATCCTGCGCTACATAAGCTATCTGACTCATGTAGTAATCCAGAGGTATATCTTTGATGTTAACGCCGCCGAATGTGATCACGCCTTCGTCAGGATCCCACAAGGAATCGATGAGCCTTGCGACTGTGCTCTTACCGGAACCTGAAGGTCCGACGATAGCACTTACTTCACCCTGCTTTATCTCCATGTTAATGCCGTGGAGGACCTCAGCATCCTTATACTTGAACTTAACGTTGCTGAGCGTGATATCGGATCCCACAGGTTCTTTTGCAAGTGTCTCAGGTCTCTTCATGTCATCCCTTTCGAGGATCTCAGTAACCTCACCGAAGATCGTCTTGATCTTTAAGAGATCATCCGTATAAGAGAATGCAACAATAAGAGGTGTGATAAGGCCTGCAGAGAAGATAACGCTCATTACAAAGTTCTCGGGAGTAAGGCTTCCGTTCTTAATGAGCAAAAGGCCTACAGGCAACACGCCTAAGAATGTCGCAGGCATGAATGCCATGAATCCCGTCTGCCACCAGATGCATCTTCTCATCCAGTCGATGAAGCAGTCAGCGCCTTCTCTTGCTGCCGTTACGAACTTATCGTAAGAAGTCTTGGATTTACCGAAGGCCTTTATTACTTCAATACCATTTATGTATTCAACAGCAGTATCGTTTAAAGCCTTTGTCTTCTGGACTGAGACTTCATATCCGTTGCCGCTCTTTACAAACATTCCTGCACAAAGGATACCGCCGATAACTACAGAGATAAGATTGGCAAGACCCATTCTCCAGTCAAGTGAGATCAGATATACAAATATAACTATTGGAAGGAGAATGTTCGCCGAAAACTCAGGAATGATATGAGCAAGTGTTGTCTCCATTGAATCAACTCGCTCAACGATAATGTTCTTATATGTACCGCTGTTATCAGAGAGCACGGAGCCTAACGGGATCTTTGAAAGCTTCTCGCAAAGCTGTCTTCTTACAGTACCTAAAACATTGAATGTTCCCATATGCGACAAAGACGTTGAAACGGAATGACATATAAGTCTTAAAAGCCAACAAACAGCCATAAGGATTACTTTGTCGAGATAATAAGTCCAATCTTTATTACCATCTAAAAGCTGTACCACCATATCGGACATAATCAGATAAGGTGCAAAAGATAATGCAACACCGATTATCGCGAGCACAACGCTCCAACCGAAATATTTGATTTTCCTGCCTGCGAATTCAAGCACCCAGGAAAATGTACTTTTCTTCTTCACTTCTTCACCCCCGGATAAGAAATTTACACAATAGTTAGTCTAAACTAACATTCGCAAAACATAATAGTTAGTTTTGCCTAACCTGTCAACACAAAATATTTTGATTTTCAAACTCTTTTGTGCAAATTCACATTTTTCGCATATCCCCTTGCAGATTGGCAAATGAGATATATAATGTTAGCCGAGACTAATTAGGCATAACTAACTTTTGTAAATAATACTTTACATATTGTCAGTTTTATGCGAACGGAGAGAAAAATGATTCCTATTATTGTTGCCGACAGCGGCGAAGAAATGATCGTAAGGAAGGTAGGCGGCAGCCCTGAAGTTAAGCTTCATTTGGAAAACCTCGGTATAGTCCCGGGCGGCCTTGTTACCCTGATCACTGTCAACGACGGCAACGTCATTCTCAAAGTTAAGGAATCCCGCATCGCTCTTAATAAAGATATGGCCATGAAGATCATGGTCTGATGAAGTTTATTAAATAAACAGGAGGAATATATGAAGACACTTAAGGAAGTGAAGGTTGGACAGACCGTTAAGGTCGTTAAGCTCCACGGCGAAGGCGCAGTAAAGCGCAGGATCATGGACATGGGAATCACCAAAGGCGTTGAGATCTATGTCCGCAAGGTTGCTCCTCTGGGTGACCCCGTCGAAGTTACTGTTAGAGGTTATGAATTATCTCTTCGTAAGAACGACGCTCAAATGATTGAAGTCGAAGGCGAGTAAAAATACATTTGCTCGCTAAAGTCCTCCGCGCTTCGCTTGTGCGGAAGTCGCTCGCAAACGTATTTTTACTCTTACAGAACAATTAACCTGAACTAAATGGAGGAATTAATAATAAATGGCTAATCAGGAAATCAAGATCGCATTAGCGGGTAACCCGAACAGCGGTAAGACAACGCTCTTTAACGCTCTTACGGGTTCCAATCAGTTCGTCGGTAACTGGCCGGGCGTAACTGTCGAGAAGAAGGAAGGTAAGCTCAAAAAGCATGACGGCGTAACCGTTACTGACCTTCCTGGTATCTATTCCCTCTCCCCTTATACATTGGAGGAAGTCGTAGCACGTAATTATCTCATCGATGAGAATCCTGACGTCATCCTCAACATCGTAGACGGTACAAACTTAGAGCGTAACCTCTACCTCACAACACAGCTTACGGAATTAGGTATCCCTGTCGTTATGGCAGTTAACATGATGGATATCGTAAATAAGAAAGGTGACAAGATCGACCTCGACATGCTATCCAAGCAGATGGGCTGTAAGGCAGTCGCTATCTCCGCTCTTAAAGGCACCGGAATCATGGAAGCAGCTGAGGAAGCTATCAAGGCTGCAAACGGAACAAAGACTGTTCCTCCCCATTCTTTCTCAGGCCCTGTTGAGCACGCTTTGGCTCACATCGAAGAGGCTTGCCTCCACGAGATGAATCCCGATAAGCAGAGATGGTATGCAATCAAGATCTTCGAGAGAGATGAGAAAGTAATCGAGAAGCTCGGACTTTCAAAAGACAAGCTCGATCACATCGAGAACGACATCAAATCAGCCGAGACAGAGCTCGATGACGATGCGGAGTCCATCATCACAAACGAGCGTTATGTTTATATCGCTTCCATCATCAAGAGCTGCTACAAGAAACAGTCCAAGGCTAAGCTCTCAACATCTGATAAGATCGACAAGATCGTTACAAACCGTATCCTTGGTCTTCCTATTTTCGCGCTCATCATGTGGCTCGTTTATCTCATAGCAATGACCACATTCGGTGCAAATATGACTGACTGGACTAACGACAACCTCTTCGGCGACGGCTTCTTCCTTTTCGGAATCGGCCAGAAGCAGTACGACGAGGATGTCGATAACTGGGCAGGCGAAGCAGTATTCGTTGACGGCGTTAAGGCTGTTATCGACGAGGCTGTCAAGAATGACGTAACAGGTGCAGAGAACCTCCAGGCTGACTTCGAAGATGCTGATTTCGGTGCTTTCGAAGAAGACTACGGATTCTATGCCGACGAGCTCATGGATAAGGGCTACGACATCGAGACTCCTCTCGTTGAATCCGGCGCTCTCGAAGACGGTGAGTTCACCGCTCCGGGAATGGATGAGACAGAAGGCGCGGTATTTGTTAAGAGTATTCCTGATGCAGTTTCAGGTCTTCTCGAAAAGGCCGGCGCCAACGAGTTCGTAACAGGACTTGTCGTAGACGGAATCGTAGGCGGTGTAGGAGCAGTCCTGGGCTTTGTTCCCCAGATGCTCGTACTATTCTTACTCCTCGCATTCCTTGAGTCCTGCGGTTATATGGCGCGCGTAGCATTCGTATTAGACCGTATCTTCAGAAGATTCGGTCTTTCCGGCAAGTCATTCATCCCTATGCTCGTATCTTCAGGATGCGGCGTTCCGGGCATCATGGCATCACGTACGATCGAGAATCAGCGTGACCGCAGAATGACCATCATGACAACAACATTCATCCCCTGCGGCGCTAAGCTCCCTATCATCGCGCTTATCACTGCAGCATTGTTCCGTCACTCACTCTGGAGCGGCTCATGGGTAGCACCTTCCGCATACTTCATCGGAGTTGCAGCAGTTGTTATCTCAGGTATTCTCCTTAAGAAAACAAAGCCTTTCGCAGGCGATCCCGCTCCGTTCGTCATGGAGCTCCCTGCTTACCACTGGCCTACAATCGGCAACCTCTTGAGATCAATGTGGGAGCGCGGATGGTCTTTCATTAAGAAGGCTGGAACAGTAATCCTCATCTCCTCTATCGCTATCTGGCTTGGCTCAGTATTCGGCAATACAGGATCAGGATTCGGCTTCGATCCTGACATGGAGCTCGAAGCATCCGTCCTCGGTATGATCGGTAATGCAATTATGTGGATCTTCGCTCCTCTGGGCTTCGGCAACATCAAGGCGACAATCGCTACAGTAATGGGTCTCGTTGCCAAAGAAGAAGTTGTCGGCGTATTCGGTGTCCTTGACTTCGAAGGCCTTACACAGCTCTCAGGCTTTGCGTTCCTTATCTTCAACCTCCTCTGCGCTCCCTGCTTCGCTGCTATCGGCGCTATCAAGAGAGAGATGAACAACGCAAAGTGGACATGGTTCGCAATCGGCTATCAGTGTGTATTCGCTTATGCGATCGCACTCATCGTATATCAGTTCGGTCTCCTGTTCACAGGTGCCGCAAACGTTATCGGTCTGATCGCTGCTCTCATCGTCCTTGCAGGTCTTATCTACCTCCTTGTAAGACCTGCCAAGAAAGATTTAAAGGTAAAGGTCTGATACTATGATCGACTGGCTTGCTGCAAACTGGGTAAACATATTGGTAATAGCACTTGTTGCTGTCGCTATCTTCTTTGCCGCGCGCAGCTTGATAAAAGACAAAAAGGCCGGCAAGAGTTCTTGCGGATGCAACTGCTCCCATTGCGCTATGGCCGGCAAATGTCACAGTCAGCACAAATAACTGTAAGCAATCATATGCCATAAAATGAATTAGGGACTGTCTCTCACGCAGAAGACAGTCCCTTCTCTATTGATTATCCAATTAACTCACTATTTCCATAGAAAGCGATTGTAATGGTACAATGCTTAACTGATAATAAAATCATCAAAAATTATGGGGAGACACCTGAATATATATGATCAAAAACGTAGTACTCGACATGGGAAATGTTCTTCTGGATTTCAATCCGGAGTTCGTCCTTAATACCTTCTGTTCTTCCGATGAAGAGAAAGAGATAATCAACAAAGAGCTCTTCAACGGACCTGAGTGGAGGCTCGGTGACAAAGGCGACATCAAGGACAAAGACAGATTCGATCTGGTTAAGTCCAGGGTGCCTGAGAAATACCACGAAGCATTGAAGAACTGCGCTGACAAATGGGGCATCTGCATGGTGCCTTTGGACGGCGCGAAAGTATTCTGCGAATGCGTAAAGCAGAATGGTTTTGGGATCTATATCCTGTCAAATGCCAGCGACCTGTTCTATGACTATTTTCCGAAGTTTATGCCGCTCAGCTTCTTTGACGGCGTATTCGTTTCATCAGACTACCTTATGCTCAAGCCCGATGTTGAGATCTATAAGACTTTCCTTGATAAGTATGAGCTCAATGCTGATGAATGTCTTTTCGTTGATGACAGAGAAGACAATATAGAAGGCGCTCAAAAAGCCGGCATGAACACCTTCCGGTTCAAGGGTGATTACGAGAGCGTATTAAAGCACATCCTGAAGAATTGAGTATTTGCTAAAACCGCAATTAAAGATCCGCCGGGAAATTATCCCGACGGATCTTACTATTATTCCTATTATCTGTTTTTGTATCTGAACTACTCTTCTGTCGTGTCTTCAGGGATCGTATCATCGATCTCTTCTTCGGACTCTGTTGCCTCTACATCTAATGTGGATTCTGTTTCTTCTACAACAGGCATCATGTCAGGATCAGCAAAGCACACAGTAACGCCGATCGTCCAATAAGGAATGTCTTCCGGATGGATCATTCTGACTGCTGCATAGTAATTTAATGCGCCTTCACCGCACTTAAGCTGATGGCCTAAGAAGTCGCTATCTTCTACTGTTAAACCTTCAGATCCCGCAAAGATCTCGTCTACGCAATCACACAAGTTCTTATAGGCAATGTTAGCTCTTTCTTCATCGTAGATATTGATCTCAATGTCGCCGATACCGGGCCTTGTAGGATTGACATAGCTCTCTTCATAACCGAGTACGAAACAACCTGTTGTAAGCCAGTCAGTATCATCTGTCTCATAATTGGAGTAACCGATGCTGACTAAGCGGTCTCTGTCCTTAACATAATCAGCGATCTCAGATCCATACGAGAAATCAAAAGTATGCAGATTGCTGTACATTCCTGATTCCGACGGTTCTTTGCCAAGGGAATCACTGATCTTTTTGTAGATGTCTTCGCCGTAATCACCGATCTTAGGCTCTGAGGTGATCAATCCGTCAACGAGCTTCTTCATCTGGGCTTTATCATTGACGTCGATAAAGTAGTACAGGCCCTCCCAATATGCGGGATCATCCCAAAAGTACGTCTCTTCAGAATCTTCATCCTGAACAACTTCATCGGAATCTTTCCTCGAATCTCTTGAACCCTTGTCGGAATCCTTCTTGTTGCATGCGCTAAACCCAACCAGCATAGATCCGGCCAGAATGATGCTAATGAACTTCTTCATGTGAAAGTCCTCCTTAATCTATCCTTATTGCTTTAGTGAGCCACCGCTTCCGACGGTATCCGGCTCTCCCTTAACCAATTCGATTGTATTAAATATCAGTCATTTTTGTCAATATTCTGTGATTGTACAGAATTACCAAACAGAAATACGCCTTTTATTTCTTTATCGCACTAAAATGTCAAATGGCACTCTATATTCATCAATTAGCCCCTTCGGATAACCCGAAGCCAATGCCAATGTGATAATATAGATAAATACAACATTACGGATGTGGGGGAAAATGGAAAAGATCGCGCAGTTCTTATACGCACTGTATTTTTACGGCTCACCGGTCGTTAATACTATAAGTCTTATACTCGGCGTCATAATCGTTTACAAGAAAGATACTCTGACAAAGCTTCTTGGATTATGGATCGTATCAGGCGGTCTCAACTATTTCATTGGCAGTATCATCCCCCTTACAGCCACCCGTGTCAGTCCGCAGGCATACAACAATCTTTCCATGGCATCTTCAATTCTTCAGGCAATGCTGTCTCTTGCAGCGTTAGCATCTGTCTTCCTCTATGCCAAATTCCGTTATAAAGCAAAAGGCTTTATTCCGCTCATTCTCATTCAGTTGTTATCCATACCTTTGCTCCTGCTCGTGAGTTTACTGGGCAACAAGTATTTAGTTAAAGACTTTGCATCGCTTTACAATTTTTCACTTATCAGAAATATAATCTCATCAGTCATAAGCATAGTCTTATTAGCGATCATAATGATGGCTTACTATAAGCACAAGGATAAAGAACCGGACATTCCTAAGATGTGGTATGTCCTGTGCTTCCAGATCGGGTTTACCGCATGCTGCATAATCCTTTATATCGTTCTGATCATCATCGGTCATGAAAACTTTAAAGGACGTGATATAGTCGATTTCATCGAGCTCATCTTAAATCTTCTGTGGATACTCGTAATGCCTGCAGCAGCCGTTTATATTTTAAGAAACGGTAAAAACAAAAAAGCCGGTACTAAAGGCGGAGGCAAAAAATGGCGATAATTAAAAGTCATGTCTGCAATATGTGCGGCGGCCTTCTGGATATTGACCTTGACCGCCAGATGTATATCTGCCCTTTCTGCGGAGTCTCTTTTGACTACGAATATTTCCGTGAAGACAATGTTTTGGAGATAGCGAATAAGTCTCTGAACAGAAGTGAATTCGGCGCAGCCAAGGATGCTTTTGATTTTATTCTTCAGAAGGATCCTCATGATTTCCAGGCACTTCGCGGACTGATATTGTGCCGCTGCAAGTGGAGAAATCTTCTTCCTATGATGACTTATAACCAAGTTCATCTTAGAGAAGATGATCCTTGCCTTGTCTCTGCCATCGAGAACTGCCATCCTGAGAAAAAGGAATATTTCGAGAAGATCAGAGATGCTGTCGTTCTCTTAAAAGAATTCAGACATAAGAGAACCGAACTGCAAAAGCTCGAAGATGCCAAGAGCGCTTCCGAACAGCAGCTCGAAAGGCTTCGTCTCGCTAAATTGATCAATCACAGCCGCTTTACTACGGCAATGTCGGATTTCTTCGATGACCTGTTTTCTGACTACCCTAAAGCCGCAGAACTGGTGGTGTTCATAGCACTTCTGATCCTGTTCGGAATCGGATATGCGACCTGGGCATTGGGCTGGATGGTCCTGGCGATAGCAGTAACGCTGGTCGTTATTACGATCGTCATATATAACGTCGATAAATCAATAAAAAACAAGGCTCTCGATGCCGCTATGGTGCCGTTAACTGCAAAGATCGAAAAGCTCAATGACGAGATAAAGGAAAACCGTACCGAGAGTTCGAAGATGCTGTTCCGTTATGAGTCCATGGCCAAAGAAATCGTTAAAAACGAAGCCAGAACGGTCGGCGGAAATAAATCTGAAGAAAGCGATGAGGATGAAGAAGAATGATCATTCGCAAGTTCGAAGATAAAGACCTCCCTGCCATGATTGCTATCTGGAACGAGATAGTTGAAGAAGGCATCGCATTCCCTCAGGAAGAGCCATTAACCTCCGAGACAGGGAAAGCATTCTTTGAATCACAGAGCTATACAGGTGTCGCAGATGACGACGGCAAGATCGTCGGTCTTTACATCCTCCACCCTAACAATGTCGGAAGATGCGGTCATATCTGCAACGCAAGCTATGCAGTTGATTCCAGGGTCAGAGGCCTGCACATAGGAGAAAAACTTGTTCTCGACTGCATGGAGCAAGGCGCAAAGCTAGGATACAAAGTACTGCAGTTCAATGCCGTAGTAGAAAGCAACACCCATGCCCGTCATCTGTATGAACGTCTTGGCTTTACGCAGCTCGGCACGATACCCGGAGGCTTTAGGATGAAGGACGGCCATTACGAGAACATCTGTCCTTACTATCACACTTTATAGAAGCAGATAATTATTTGAAATAAGAAAACACCGTACTCTTAATGAGTTACGGTGTTTTGTTATAATGCAAGAGTTAAC
>JAEEGG010021715.1_pt1 | contig 12717 bp, 16 predicted proteins | sample 9134161 | NCBI WGS metagenome assembly JAEEGG01 (sample SAMN16246543, study PRJNA631951) | gut metagenome | biome: gut microbiome; feature: rumen; material: CR-attached | host: Bos | place: Iran: Karaj | collected 2018-10
TCCTTCAGTTTGTCCTGCAAGCCCTGTGCGCGCAAGCCGCGAGCCACAATCTTACCCTGTGGGTCGATCAGCAGGTTATCAGGAATGCTGTTCACCTCGTAGGTGCCTGCAGCTACTGTCTTCCAACCCTTCAGGTCCGACAGATGTGTCCAAGGCATCTTCAGGTCGGTGATAGCCTTTACCCAAGGCTCCTTTCTGTTGTCGAACGACAGTCCTACGATATCAAAGCCCTTATCGTGATACTTCTCGTAAGCCTTCACCACGTTAGGCATCTCAGCGCGACAAGGAGCGCACCACGAAGCCCAGAAATCTACCAGCACCCATTTGCCTTTGCCTACGTACTCGCTCAGCTTGTGCATGTTGCCGTCGGCATCAGCCTCCTCCAGGTCGGTAAACTGCTTACCAATGTAGGCAGCCTTCTTAGCTCTGTCGGCCTGCTCAAACTCGTACTCCTTAATAGCGCTCTGCACGGCGGGGTGATTAGCCCAAACAGGCTTGTTAGCCATAATCTTCTGCAGCTTCTCCAGTCCGAATTCCTCCAGATACTGCTCCACAAAAGCCACAGGAATCATGGTGTTCACCTCGTCGGTATAAATCTTCTCCAATCCAGCCTTTACACCCAGTTTGCCGTAGGCCGCATTCATGTCGATATCGTAGCGCACCAGACGCTCATTCTGGGCCGATCCTGTTACGGTAGTGTCGTTCAGGTTCACAGTGATAGGTGTGCCATCGTTGATAATGGGCATCATCCAACTTACGCTGCTGTTTCTGATTATCAGCAACGCATTCTTCTCGGCTGTACCGCTGATGCTGAACTTGCCGTTCTCAACCGTCGCATTCTCCATCTTACGTGCCTGAGTGTCAATCACTACCACCTTAGCGCCGTCATCCTTACTCACACCATTTACGGTGTAGTTTACCTGTTGGGCCTGAGCCCCTGCAGCCATCATCACAGCAGCTGCCAATAATACCTTTTTCATAACTTATGGTTTGTTAATATTAAAAATCTAATTTTCGCCTGCAAAAATAATAAAAAAATAGAAATAAACGCATCATCATTCGAAATAATTTCATTTACTACAAAAAATACCCTCAGGCTTCGCTTCGAAACCTGGGGGTGATTTCTTAGAGTCCCATGCCGCTCGGCTATGCCGCTTGGCTTGTCCAAGAACTTGTGGCTCTTCGGGGCTATGCTCCGATGCAACTTGTTGCGCCTAGGGCCGTTACAATCGCAGTTGCGATACTCGCAATCATCTGGATGATGAACTTCAGTGTTTCCTTCTTGCTCATAGCTTACCTCCTTCCGTTAGTTCATGTCTGAGCCGCCACTACCTGGGTTGCTAGGCTGATTGCCGCCTCCGGTGTTACCACCGCCACTGCTTGGCTGATCACCACCGCCACTATTACTTGGTTTATCCTCCTCCTCGGTCAGCTGTCCTGCAAATGTCTCTGCATTCACAAACTCCGCCTTCTTGATAAACTCTCTGCTCGAAATGTTGGTCTCAGCCTCCTGGTCGGGTAGGAATCTAATGTGCAGGGCCTTCAGCCAAAAAGTGGTGGAAGGAAAACTATCACCCCCAAAACTGTTGATGATTCTTCTACAGAAGAAAATAGAGATTCACTGGTGTTTGATGATGAGCAACCGAGAAAGGGTGGATATATTTTATTTGCATTTATAGTTATTGGAATTGTAGTATGCATATTTATAGGCGGTTTTGTTTATGAAAGTTGTGATTCTAACGCAAGCCAAAATGTAGAACCGACAGATTCCTCAACATCGCAGGTTGATGTTACTACCCCCAAAAAGGTTTATTCTATGCAATACCAAACTGCCATTGGAAACTGTGAATATACTGGACCTGTAGATGAGAACAATAGGCCTCATGGTACAGGAGAAGCTTATTTTACTGATGGGCGATACTATAAAGGAGGTTTCGAGCACGGTAATTTGAGTGGATTAGATTGTTATTTCAAATATGCGAACGGAGACAAATTTGATGGGGTCTTTCGTGATAATTCTTTTTATGTAGGCTCATATACGATAGCTGAAGATGGCTCACATTTTGAAGGATCGTATAATAATGGTCAGCCTAGTTCTGGCAAATGGTACGACAAAAACGGAAAGGTTATAGAAGAGATTCACTAAATGAGATATTGTTATGAAAATGAAACTTATGATGTTGATTTGCTGTTTGTCATTCTCATTAATGGCGTCAGCTCAAGCAAGTGGAGGACAAATAAGACGAGTTACTCCTAAAAAAGCAGGTAATGTTACGAATAGAACTGTTTCTTCGAAAATAGCATCCCCCCAAGTAAAAACGTATACTGTAAAAGAACAGTACGAAATGGGTAGTTCGTGTTATGACAAAGGTAACTATCAGGAAGCCATAAAATGGTATACAAAGGCCGCAGAAAATGGAAATTCAGATGCCCAAAGCGAATTAGGGTTTATGTATATGAATGGGGAAGGTGTTCCAGTTAATAAGTCCGAGGGCGCGAGATGGCTGATAAAAGCGGGACAAAATGGAGACGCGATGGCTCAAAGAGCATTAGGTTATATGTATAAGAATGGTGATGGAGTATATAAAAGCGAATCTGAGTCTAAAAAATGGTTTAAAGAAGCTGCCCCCAAGTTTTACGATTTATCTAAGAAGTTGATGAAATCAGTAAATAAGCAATGCGTTAAATTTTTCGAAGAAGTTGCCGATATGGGGATTTTACCTTATAATGTTTGGTCAAAGTTTCATCTGGGTGCTATTTTTTATTATGGAGAGGGAGGCTATAATATAGATTATGCAAAGTCATTTAGATACTTCAAGCAGGCTGCTGACAAAGGGAATCAACCAGCAATGTACTATTTAGGATTATGTTATGAATATGGCCGAGGTGTTACTAAGGATATTGCCAAAGCAAAAGAATACTATGCCGCGTCTGGTTATAAAATGGTTCCGTCAAGAGATTTTTAATTATATCTATTTCATTATGAAGCAATTATTTTTGTTGTTTATTTTTTCGATGCTTATTACACAATCATACGCGCAAGCTAGTGGAGGGCAGATTAGACGTCCTGTAAAAAAGCAATCTACGGTTGCTGCTAGATCGAATGTATCGACAAGTCAGGGTAATGCTATAGAACGGACTGAACAAAGAACTCCTGCAAATACTCCTCCTTCAATTCAACCAATTTCCAAGAGTGATTTAGCAATATACAATGTTGTGGTATGTACATATGGCATTTTAGCAAATGCTCAGGGGGCTTGCCAAAAATTACGAGATGAGGGATGGGGAGCTCAGATATATTTGGACTCTAAAAAAATGTATCGTGTGTTAATGGTTGGCACGGACCAAGAGCCCGAGGCGTTGGTGTATCGGAATCATGCAAAACAAACATATCCAGATGCGTGGATACTAAAAATCGAAAATGGACAAGAGGTACGATTATGAATAGCCAGGTTTTAAGAGACGAATTACAATCGTTATATAATGAGTTGAAAGAAGAGCTCAAAGGGAAGTATACGGGGAAAGGTGTTTATATTCCTCCTACAGCAACATCTTTCTTTTTGAAAGCAGAAGCTCTCGTCAATAAAGCCGTTGAATATTCGAATGTTGATGAGAGTTTTATGGCTGCGCATATACTTCATACTTTAGATAAAGAAGTTGCTTATGTTAAAGACTTTAGAGGTAAATCTAAAAGTCAAAAGAAAAATCAAGAAGAACTTGAATCAATGATGCGAAAAGCTGTACATCAGCTCTATATAGATCTTAGTACAATAGTAAGTGAATAGCTAATGCAACATCTACAACCAAACACCACCTTGCAAGGTGGAAAGTACAGAATAGAACGAGTGCTGGGGCAGGGAGGCTTTGGCAATACGTATGTGGGCTACAACACAGAGTTTGAAGAGACTGTAGCTATTAAGGAGTTCTTCATGAAGGGCGTAACGGAACGTGACGAAACGACCTCGGTAGTAAGTGTGAGTAATGCAGACAATGTACCGCAGTTTGAAGAACAACGGGAGAAGTTTAAGAAAGAGGCTCGGCGTTTGCGTAAGTTGAAGAATGAGCATATTGTTAAAGTTCATGATTTGTTTGAAGAAAATTGTACTGCCTATTATGTGATGGACTTTATCGATGGTGAGTCTCTGGCAGAGAAGATGAAAAAAACAGGCCAACCATTTAATGAAGCAGAAGTTAGAAGCATACTTTCGCAAATACTTGATGCACTGAAAGAAGTGCATCAGAACGAGATATGGCATCTTGATTTGAAGCCAGGCAACATTATGATAGACAGAAGTAGTAATGCTTATCTCATAGATTTTGGCGCCAGCAAACAGATTCGTGCCAATGGCAGTATGACTACTTCAACAGCTCTATGTTATACACCAGGCTATGCACCAACAGAACAGATTGGCCAGATGTATGATCGCTTTGGTCCTTGGACTGACATCTACGCACTTGGTGCAACAGTATATAACCTGCTCACAAACAAGAAGCCTCCTATGGGTATGGATATCGAAGAAGATGAGGAAGACGCTTTTGATTTCCCTGCGACGATTTCTGACGAGATGCGAAAGCTGGTCGTTTGGATGATGCAGCCCAAAAGGAAGTCCAGACCACAGAATGTAGATTCCCTTATTGAGAAGATGAAGGCTGGAGATCCTGCTAAGGAATATCGTGTTGTTGCCCCAGAACCAGAGACAAAGCCTGAACCAGATCCCGAAAGTGAAGAGACTCTTTTGATAGAAACATCTGATATACAGGATAATCCCAAAGAACAACCAAAGGATGATGAAGAGACTCAAACTATATTGGTGGTTTCAAAGAAGAACCAGGTACCCCAACCATATAAGGCTCCATCTGGTGTTTTACCACAAAGGGCAATTAAGGTTGGAGATTTCATCTTTGAAGATGGTTCCTATGCAGACAAAATCTTGAATGACAGAAAACCAATTGGTGTTTTGTTTTCATATTATGGAGGCGCGCATGGACAAATCCTGTCTGCCGTAAGACCTGATGAAACCATGTCTATCAATGAAAAAGAATTGAAATGGCACGAAGCTTCTATAGCAGAATGGGTAGAAGTAATTCAGAACCTTGGACATTGTAAAGTTAACTTCTCGTCGTGGGAATATCACTTCTTCTCGCTAAATGTACGCAATATTTTATCGAGTTATCAGGTAAAAGAAACAAAGTATGCTACAAGAAAATCCGTAAGTGGAGTGGCATATGAAGTGAATTTTGAGAGATGCAAGATGATTCCGATTGAAGATGAGAACACTACATTACCATATGTTTATATAAGTGAATTCTAGCTTATGCAACATCTACAGCAAAATACTACCTTACAGGGAGGAAAATACAGAATAGAACGAGTGCTGGGGCAGGGGGGCTTTGGTATAACATATTTAGCACGTAACACTGTGTTCGATGTTGATGTGGCCATCAAGGAGTTCTTCATGAAAGATGAAAATAGTCGCGATGGTAGTTCTGTTACAATGCCAAATACCACGAAACAAGAATTGTTTCATGGACAGATGGAGAAGTTCAAGAAGGAAGCGAAACGAATGTTCGCTATCAAGAACGAACACGTCATTGGTGTACAAGATCTGTTTGAAGAAAATGGCACTGACTATTATGTGATGGACTATGTGGATGGCGAAAACTTGGCAGAGAGATTGAAGCGTACAGGTAAACCAATGTCCGAGCAAGAGGTTTACACCATACTTCCTCAGATTCTCGATGCTTTGAAGTCCGTTCACGATGCAGGAATTTGGCATTTGGATCTGAAGCCTGCAAACATTATGTTGGATAAGGCTGGTAATGTAAAACTTATCGACTTTGGGGCCAGCAAGCAGTTAAATGTTCAAAAAGGTGGAGCTACTACAAGCACAGCCATTAGCTACACAAATGGATATGCTCCTCGCGAACAGATGGAGCAGAACTACGAAAAGTTCGGTCCTTGGACAGATATCTATGCCCTTGGTGCTACATTATTTACACTTCTGACTAACAAACGTCCTCCGTTACCAACAGATATTGATGATGATGCAAGCGAAGAAAAGCATAAGGCTCTCCCTATGTCTGAAAATATAAGTAAGGAAATGAAAAGTCTTATATTATGGATGATGCAAACAGACAGGAATCAAAGACCACAAATAATTAAAGAAGTGACAAGTTATTTAACCGTTCCCGTTGACGTAGATGAAGAGACAATAACAATAAATAGAAATAATGGAGTTTTTTCATATGAGTCAGATAAGCGTTTTTATTATTGCATAAAATATTTCATAAGAAGGAATGAATGGTTAAAGCCTGTATCAATACTTGTCACTATCATTGCCTCTATATTGCTTGCTTGTTTTATTTTGATTCCGTTAGAATTGGAATATTCAAAGTTACCCTATAAATCAATGATAGCATTGCTTATCTTCATACCTTTTTCCATACAACCTATTATTGATAAAGCAGAAGATAAATTTTTTTGGAAGTATTTTGGTGTATGGGTTGCTTACCTATCGACAATAATATTATTATTTTACTTAATTATCAAGTACACTAATTAATAGGAAATAGAATAATGAACGAATTTGTTAATAATATGAATAATCTAGAAGAAAAGTTAATAGCTGAGATTCGAACCTTGTTCTTTGAACTGATAGAAGAAGAGAAAGAACGTTTTGACATTGATGTAAAACGTACTATATACCCTTCTAACCATTCTTATGTCAATAAGGCAAATGAACTATATGATAAAGCATTAGAATTAGAAAAACTAAATAGTAAGTATTCTACGTTTCATCTGAAGGATGTCCTTTCTACGGAAGTTGATATGGTAAATAGACATAAATATAAGTATAAGAATGGACGTGTTCTAACTGATAGTATTTCAGAATTGCAAAACCTTATGCGAAAAGCAACAAGGCACATTCAATTATACTATTTCGACATTCTAGGTGATATAAATATAGAGTAACATATGCAACACCTACATACTAACACCACCTTGCAAGGGGGGAAATACAGAATAGAGCGAGTGCTGGGGCAGGGAGGCTTTGGCATTACATACTTGGCAGTGCAAACATCACTGGAGAGGAATGTTGCCATCAAGGAGTTCTTTATGAAAGGCTTCTGTAGCCGTGATAATACGATGTTAACTACAGGAAATATCAAACTTGTAGAGCAATGTAGGAAGAAATTTATAAAAGAAGCCAGAAACTTAGCAAGACTAAGTCATCCAAATATCATTGGTATAATAGATGTGTTTGAGGAAAATGAGACGGTATATTATGTGATGCCATATCTTACAGGCGGATCTTTGGAAGATTATGTAAAGACACATGGACCTCTTTCCGAATCGGAGGCAATGAAGTATGTTAAGCAGATTGCTAGTGCTTTGAAGTATATGCATGAAGAACAAAACATATGCCACTATGATGTTAAACCTGCGAATATTCTCCTTGACAATAAAGGAAATGCTGTGCTGATAGACTTTGGTATCTCAAAGAATTATGATGCTTCTGGGCATGAAACGACTACAACTCCCATTGGCATGAGCGAGGGATTTGCTCCAATCGAGTAGTATCAGCAGAATGTGGAAGAGTTTTCCCCTGTCAGCGATGTGTATGCTCTTGGTGCTACGCTATACTTCCTGGTTCATGGTAAGCGTCCTGTTTCTGCTGTAAATCGTGCGAGCGGGACTGAACTAATTATATCCGTACAATTATCTCAGGAAATCAAAGATATAATCAATGCTTCGATGCAGGTATCTAAACGTGAAAGGGCTAAGAATGTTGATGTGTTCTTGAAAGAAGTCTCTTTTCCTGAACAAAGAAAAGATTCCAGTGTTAACTCTGTCGTATCAGATGAAGAAACAATTATTGCTTCAGATGAAGAAGATGATGTTCCATTCGAAATACTCCTAAAAAGAGCAGAAGATGGGGATGCTGAAGCGCAAAATGAATTGGGAGAATGCTATTATTATGGTGAGAAGGTTGAAGAGAATATGGATCAGGCAGTCTTTTGGTTTATGAAGGCTGCAGAACAAGGTGATGCTGATGCACAATATAGTTTGGGATGGTGCTATGAGCATGGTGAAGGCGTAGAGAAAGATAAAAAGAAGGCATTAGAATGGTTCATGAAATCTGCAGAACATGGAAATGCAGAAGCACAAAATGATTTAGGTTGGTGTTATGATATAGGAGAAGGTGTTGAAAAAGATGAGTATAAAGCATTTGAATGGTATAAAAAATCAGCAGAACAAGGACTGGCTAAAGCGCAATGTAACTTAGGATGGTACTATTATAGTGGTGAGGTGGTGGAAGAGAATAAACAAATCGCGTTTGAATTATATAAAAAAGCTGCGCAACAAGGCAATGCCAATGCATTGTTTAATATTGGATGGTTCTATTATAAAGGGGAAGTCGTAGAAAAAGATAAGAATAAAGCATTTGAATGGTTTAATAAAGCTTTTGAACAGGATAGCACAAATAAATCCTCATATAAAGAGAAAGAAAGATTGAATTCGTCTGTAAAAGATGATCATTATTGGATTGGACCAAAATCTTGTTTAACTTTTGTAGGTATATTTGTGATAATTTTGGGATATATGTACTCGGTGGTTTGTTTCTTGAAACCGTTAGCATATAATAGTGCATATGGACTTATACCCTTATTTGTTATAGTGCCTATTTTTCTAGTGATCTCATTATATTCTATGTTAAAAATATTTGAAAAGAAATGGAATTGGAAATGGGTTGGAATCTGTATATTTAGCATGATAATGGGCTGTGGCGTGACATATTTATTTTACAAGTTAATTGGTTAGAAGTTGCGCGATATGGACAATAGAGAAGAAAATGGAATGAAAAAGTACAAATCGTTGGTGATTTTATTATTAAGATCGAATATTGTATGTTCGTACAGCAATCCCGCCAGTTTATACAAGATGGTGGGATTGTTTTTGTGATATGGTTTTTATTTCTTATTTTTGCTGTCGAAATTAATACTAACCAAAAGGAATGAGTTATGAAGAAGTTGCTATTACTTTTCAGTATGATGCTTGGTGCATTGAGTGTCAATGCACAGTTTAAGGTGTATCGTCCTTATAATGCACCAAGTACATCTTATAACCCTAGTCCGGGATATGGTATCCCTTTCTCTACATACGAGCCATTACCAAACTATCAGCAGCAACCAGAAAGACCCAGAATGCAACAATTTACACTGAAAGGGTATTATAAGAAAGGTGATGATTGGTATTATACACCAATTAGAGTTGGAGTCGTAGGTGACGAGGTAAGGATTTTGAGTGCAAAAACACAATATGGATGGATTAACTGTGGGGCGACAGCTAATGACGTTGGTGCATGGGATGCAGAAGAAATCCGTGACAACTTTAACTATAAAGTTTATACAACTATTTATGGAATTATATACTTCTGATTATTATGAACAAGTTAGAACGACAGAGGGAATGGGAAAAAGTTTTGGATTTGATGACAGAAGAGGAGTTGGAATTTGTCTTAGCACATCCTGTAGGTTATTATCCCAGTTTTTTGGAAATGATAAGCGCAAAGTTATGGGACTTGATGGAAGACCCGTATTCTGTAGCTGAGAACAAGGCGATGATGAATACCATCATTAGTATAATAGAAGGGCTGGGGAGTAAATGCGAAATAGATGAGGATGATAGAATCAACTTCTGTTTTAGTGACGCTGATTTCTCCATTACATTTGATAAGGATTACAATTATATCGAGATTACTGACAATAGTTGGAAGAAAATAGATATCAAGAACTCGAAACTAATGGAGAATACAATGCTTGCTGTTAATAAGGCCAATATTTGGAATAGTGTAACAATAGCTTATATAATTGGCGAGGAAGAAAATGTGGTTGAAATATTCAGTTTTACAACTATGCCTTATTATCCTAACTATGCCTATCTTAAGAAGTTTATTGAATGCAAACTATACGACTGCTTGGGTACGCATCAATATTATGATTATCTTCTGAAAAAGGAGGAAGAGGCGGAAATTAGAGACATATTCTCTAATAAAGCTCCAAGTGAGGGTAATTAAGGAATTATTAAATAAGGTGGTTGCAATTTGCAACCACCTGTTTGTTCTTATTCTGTCATCCAATCCTCAATCTTCAATCCCGGAACACGGCTGAAGTGTTTAACATTGCCTGTTACAAGGACCAGATCTTCCTCGATAGCTGTAGCTGCTATGAACATATCCATATCACCTATGCGGAGACCTTGTTTCTCTAGTTCCCAGCGTATCTCGCCATATTTTCGGGTGTACTTTATTGGATACTTCTCAAATAACTTTGAGATTTCATTAACATCGTTGAAATGCTTTTCCTTGCCGGATTTGATTGCCCCAAAATACAGTTCGGCTAAAGTTATGTCGGAGATTCGGCAATTACTAGAACCGACTTCTCTAAGGTGTTGAATCACGTTTGGACTTTTTTTTAGCAATGCAATACAAACGCATGTATCAAGGAGATAGATTTTTCGTTTACTTACGTTCACCATGTTTCTACCTCCCTAACCATTTCTGCACCCTGACGGAGTTCTTCTGCTACAGACATTGTGTCAGCAGTGCCGCCAAAGTCGCCACTGAATTTTTTTAGTGCTTCGTCCAATCGAGCATTATCATCCTCAGTTGCATTGGCATCCTTAGGCATAATTAGCTTGTTGGCCAGCCACTCACGGTCACTCTGCGAAAGCGAAAGCCCCTGCAGATAGTTCCATAAATTGTTTAATGCAAATGTTGTCATAAGCCAATTATTTATTGATTTCGCTGCAAAGATAAGCAAAATATCGGAATAAACAAATAAAGTGACTAAAATTTTCGGAGGTTATACCTCGTTTGGGGCGGTTTTGTAAATTCTGAGATTACAATTCTGGATTTGGCTAAAGATATTTTTGTTGAGGGGATTTTCTACGTTTTATTTACAAAATGTGAATAGTTTCTGGGCGGGTGCTGCGAGTCGCAGCAGGTAACTGTAGTAAAATAGTGAATCTATTGGAAAAACCAAGGATTTGGGCTTGAAATTTTTGGAATTTGCAGATAAAAATAGATTGGTATGTTTGTTTATGTTTGAAAGAGAATCTATATATTTGCATCCAAAATTAGAATAAGAACTAAATAATAACTCTAAAATGAAACTATAAAGTATGGACATTAAGATTTTTTTCATCAGGTATGTACAAAGCTTACCTGACTTGTTTGGCAATGCGGTGGCTACCGATGGCACCAAAATGCTTAGGACAATAATTAAGAACGACTTTAAAAACCGTAAAACGCTTACGTTTGTAAACCCACGAAATGGTAAACGCTACTCGCGACATTATGGGATGATGGCGCAGGGTGGTATGACCGTTATCAATGTAGGGGAGTTTGTTGATGGTAATTTTAACTATGCCATTGTGGGGATTAATCTGAGTTGCAGAAAGTATCCGCCTTATGTTACAATCTTCTGCCATAATAAGGCTATGCGCAATGTGGATATGATTGCAGACATGGTAAGACAATCAATGAACTGGGCATTGAGCGAGAATAATATCTCGGTATTGTTTGAACCGTGTACAGCGCAAATAGATTGGGAGAAAGATTTTGTTCACTCGTATCTGAAAGGGATGACCGATCGCCCTTTTAACCCGATGAACGATTTTGGATTTGAGATGCTTGAGGAAAAATTCGAAGCTGTGGGGAGAGAGGTGAATAATAATCGAAAATCGGATGACTTGATGGATTATATTCGTCCTGGCGTTAATAATAAGGAAAAGCTTGTGCACTGGCTTGTTATCCAGGAGAAAGGAAAGGTGACTCCTAAGGATATTATGCGCCCGGTTAGGTTCTTACAGGATAAAAAGATGTTGTATCGCCCCACAATGATTGCGTTTAATAAAGTTTGCCATAAGGAGGGGCTTATCTCGGTATCGTCGTTTAACGAATACACTAATATGGCTAAGGACTATTTTGTAAACGACGAGGTATATAAAGGCTTGGTTGAACAATATAGCAACGCATTTTAAGTGTTTTATAAAGCAGTTGCTAACTGTTGGTAACTGGTGTTTTCTGGTTTTCTTTTTTGCCAGATAACACCAGTATTTTTATTGTACATTGATTTGGATAATTAGTATTTTTGCGGTCGATAATTTTATTGTTGAACCTGAGACAGGTATGGGCCCATTCTGTTTCGCAAACGTGAAGCAAGAATGAAACAAATTGTGATTGAAATTGAGGATGAGGCTTACGAGCCTTTTATGGGAATGTTGTGTATTTGTCCTGCTGCAAGGGTGGTGGGTACCAGCATGGCGGTTAAGACGCGCGATGTGATAGGCAGATGCGTGGCATTGGCTATCAAGAAACTGCGAGAGGATGGTATTACCCGCACGTTTGGAAAATTCCCAGAGTGGACGTTTAGCGATCATCCTTCAGCTGATGAGGTGATGCGCCGCAAGAACGTGTTAAAACGTTTTTTGAGTGCCTATACCAAGATAAAATTGAACGTTTCGGACGCTTTTTCGGACTATTGAGGATTTTTCGGACGCTTTTTCGGACGCTACGTTTTTAAGCGCTGGCTGCACCAGAAAGTATGCATACCTTTGCACCGTCGGAAAGAAAAAACCGACGGTGTTCTTAAACTTACTGATACAAAGAACCTTCAGGAAGGCCTGAAGAAAAAGAGAGAAAGAAAATTAAC
>JAEEGG010021716.1_pt1 | contig 12717 bp, 6 predicted proteins | sample 9134161 | NCBI WGS metagenome assembly JAEEGG01 (sample SAMN16246543, study PRJNA631951) | gut metagenome | biome: gut microbiome; feature: rumen; material: CR-attached | host: Bos | place: Iran: Karaj | collected 2018-10
GAGCAGCTGGTCGTCGATGAAGATGTCGAACTCATGGCTCTTCCATTCGACCACGCCCCAGTATTTCAGGCGCAACTTCAGGTCGGTATGTCCCCCCGTCTGCATCAGGTAGCTGAAGTAGTGGCCGTCGCGTGCGTCGCGCCAGAACACGTCGTTGGTGTTGCCCGTCTGCGAGCGGTCGGTCTCCATCTTGTGGTCGGTCTCGGGCTGCTGCTCGCCGGGCTGCACCTTGTCAACGGTGCGGGCCTCCAACTCCTGACGCTCCTGCTCTTCCTTCGCCAGTTTGGCAAGATAGTCGTTGTAGCTCGACTCCGTGAGGGCCAGCCAGTACATCATGTAGCGCGAGTCGTGAATCTCGAAGAAAGGCTGCAGCTCGTTTTGGATGGCGTTTTCCATCTTTGTGCCCAACGTGAAGTGCAGGGGCTTGCCAGGTATGGGCTTCAGCTGGTTGGCGATGTCCTCAATGCGGTTGTTCACCAGGATGGGAGCCTCGTTGATGGGCAGCTTCTTGCCGCTGGCATACTGTCCGAAGCGACTGTCGTCGGCTATCAGATGAGCCATGTCCTCCGTGCCCGTTTTCATGCTGAGCAGGATGGGGCCGTGCATCAGTGCGATGTACTGCGGATTGTTGGGCAGATACTTGATGTAGTTGTGCATGGGGAACTCGATGTCCACCACGTCGCCTTTCTTCCACTTGCGGGTAATGGGAACGTAGCTCGACGGGCCAGTGGCAGTACTCAACGCCCCATCAAATGGCCCTGCATTGACACCCGAACCCACGGGTTCGCCGTTCACTTTCACCATAAAGCAGTAAGGCTTCACCCAGCCGGGATATCGCACCTGAAGCGTAAACTCTCCTTTGCCCTCAGTGACGGTGATGCGGCTCATCTCGCCATAAGGGAAGTCTGTTTCCTGGCGCAGCACGATGCCCTTCTCCCTCCAGTTGAGCTCAGAAGCCACATAGAGATTCACAAAGAGATTGTTGGCCTTGCAAGTATAGATGAACTGCCCATACTTGCTGTGATTCTCCATGCCTGTGCCCACACAGCACCACATGGCCTCGTTGGGCGCAGAGTAGTTGCGGTAGTGGCGTGGACGGGCAGGAGTGAAGTACACATAGCCTCCGTGCTCAGGATGCTGGGATGAGAGAATGTGGTTGAAAGTGGCCAGCTCATAGTAGTCGGCAAAGCGGGCCTCTGGGTTACGATGGTGCAGAAGTTCCGTCAGCTTCAGCATGTTGTTGGTGTTGCAGGTTTCGGGGCCGTCGATGTCGTTGATGAAGTCCATGCAGGCCTCCTTGCTGGGGAAGTGTTCGCGACGCGAGTTGCCCCCGAATGCGAGCGACCGTTCACCCGTCACGATGTCCCAGAAGAACTGGGCGGCGTTATGGTAGTTCTCGTTTTCAATGCCATTAGTCTGCGAGATACGCTCGAAGCCCACTGCTTTCGGTACCTGTGTATTGGCGTGCATATTGTCGAGATTGTCCACGCGTTGCATCATTGGCAACAGCAGACGGCGGTGTGAGAATCGCTTGGCTACGTCGTGATACTTTTCCTGGCAGCCGGAGATGGCGTAGGCGTCGGCCAGCACCTCGTTCATGCCGCCGTGCTCGTTGCCCAGCATGCGCTCCATCTGCTCATCGCTGAGGTTTGCCGTCAGGTCGATGGCCCAGTCGCAGAAGCCGAGGAAGAGCTTCTTCGCCTGCTCGTTGCCGCAGTAGACCCATGCGTCGCGCAGGCCAGCAAACATCTTATGTAGATTATAGAATGGAGCCCACGAGCCAGAGTACACGCCAAAATCGCCTTTCTTGAAGTTGCTCCAGATATTGGCGCTGTTGGGCATGCCGCCCACGTAGCCCCTACCCCACTCTGGGTGGTTCTTCACGTTGGCATCGGCACAGAGCTGCAACTCACCAATCATATACTCCATGCGTCGGCGACACTCCTCATTGCCTGTGGCGGCGTTCATGGCCATCGCCGAGAGATAGTGGCCGCCCACGTGTCCGTCCAGCCCGTCCCAGTTGGGATAGGCCTTCGCCCGTGGCTCCAGCCCGGCCTCCTTGCGATAGGGTGCCAGCAGACGGTCGCAGTCGTACTTCAACAGTGTCTCGATGTTCAGGTCGCGCGCATGCTTCAACGGCCCGTCGAGCAGGGTAACATCGCCGAGGGGAAATTCGTCGGAATACAGTTTGTCTTGTGCATGGCCAGCCAGCACGGTGGCAGCCAAGCCCACGATGGTCAGGATTCTTTTCATAACAAATGATATCATTTTCTGATGACTAATACGAAACCTCCCCGTTCCTTGCAGCCAATCGATGTCGGCAGCTTGCTTGGGGTGCTGATGTCCCACGCCTCGCCGGCGTTGGCGGTGGTGTGCCCATCGCCCTGCTTGTCGGCATCGGCAAAGAGGGTGACAGCATGATGTTTTCCCTTGATGAAGTCGAGGGGAAGGGTGAGCGTCTGCGGCTCATCCTTGCCGTTGATGCCCGCCACATACCACGTGTCGCCACTGCGACGCGCCAGCACCGCACTTTCGCCCGGATAGCCGCTCACAAAGCGGGTCTCATCCCACGCCACGGGCAGCTCGCCCAAGAAGCGCTGCACCTCCTGCGGCTGCGCCAGGAAGCTCTCGGGACGGTCGGCCAGATGCTGCAAGCCACTCTCGAAGAGCACCGTCAGTGCCAGCTCGTGGCCATGGCTGGTGATATGGGGATGCTGCGAGTCGCTGAAGGCGCAGGGTGTGTAGTCCATGGGGCCTATGACGTTGCGTGTATAGGGCAGCGTGGCGTTGTGGCTGGCGGCCTTCTTTGTGAAGGTGGGCACGTTGTTGTACCACTCAGCGCCATAGACACCCTCCGTGGAGAGCAGGTTGGGGAAGGTGCGCTGCCATCCACGCGTGATGGGGGCACCGTGGAAGTTCACCAGCAGATGGTGCTTGGCGGCACTCTCCATCAAGTCGATGCAGTAGTCCATGTTCATCTGGTTGTCGCCGCTGAAGAAGTCAATCTTCACGCCGACCACACCCATCTTCTCGCACCAGGCAAACTCCCGCTCGCGGTCTTCGGGCTTGTTCAGCCGATACTTGGGGCCGGGGGCACCGTTCACCCAGCCCACCGACGAGTTGTACCATATCAGCGGCTTGATGCCCTTGGCCACGGCATAGGCCACGGCATCCTCGATGGTCTTGCCTTGGTTCGAGGCCACCTTGTTCATCTCGTCCCACTCGGCATCGATGAGCACGTAGGGCAGATGCAGACTGACGGCCATATCCACATACTTCTTGATGATGTTGTAGTCGTTGGATCCGTGGTTATTGGCCCAATAAATCCACGACACCACGCCGGGCTTTATCCAACTGGCGTCGGCCAGCGTCGACGGCTCGCTCGCGTCGGTCACCAGCGTCGACTGCACCACGTCGGCCAGCGTGCCGATGATGACCACGCGCCACGGGGTGTGCCAGCTGCCCGAGAGCAACAGGTCGTTCTGGTCTTGCACCACGCTGAAGCGCTCGCCCGTGCTGAAGAGGCTCGACGCACTCTGCCGCCGTTCAATGTTGGCCTCGGTGATGAGGGCGAAGAGGCCGTCGGCGGGTTGCATCAGCAGCGGATAGCACCAATGGGTGTTGACTTCGTTTGTAGGTCGGTTGCCGCCAAAGCCGCCCAGCTTCTTCACATTGGCAGTGGTCGAAGGCTCAAAGAACCCCTCGTAGCCATCGCTCCACTGGAGCATCCAGCGCCGCATGCCCTCGGGGATGACATAGGTGGTGTGCTCCTCGGGATGCTGCTGGCTGTGCAGGTTCTGGTATTCATAGCGGAAGGCGATGCCGTCGTTGTAGAGGCGCATCACCATCTTCGCGTCGGGGCCGATGGGTGCCTCATACTCTTTGGCTTCGTTGTGGCAATGCAGCCGCTTGCCTTCAAGCATCTGGTAGTCGTCGGTCACCTTCCGCACGAACGTCAGCTTAGTAAACGCCACGTCGGCCAGCTCCAGCACCGTAGCCTTGCGGTGGCTCACCACAAGTTTGCCGTCGGCCACGTGGGCCTTCAGCTTACCATTGGGCGACACGGCCGTCTGTGCCTGCGCCAGCAGGGCTACACAGCAGAGCGCCACCATCGAAATCAGTCTCTTTAGTTTCATATTCTTTTTGGTTTTTAATCAGGGCAATCGCAACACCCGTTTTTCTTGGTGCAAAGTAACAAAAAAAATGTCAACGGCACAAATATTTGGCCACCTTTTTTTAGCTATTCTGTCTATTCCTATCCCGTCCATCCCCCCTCGCCCATTGAGTGGCTACGCCTTCAGCGCCAGGCATCAGAACTTCCAGCGCAGCTGCACATCGAGGTCGGTAGTGCTCGAGTGCGCTATCTCCTGCAGACCAGTGCCGATGGTGGGGCGGTCGAAATAGTTGGTGTAGCCCAGTCGCAGGGCTATCCGCAGCGTGGGCAGGATGTCGATGCGCGCCTGGGCAGCCAGTCGCAGACCGTTGCCGTAGTAAGTGGGAAAGTAGAACTCGTGCTGTAGCTGCCGCTCGTAGACGTAGATGCGGCTCTGATAGGAGTCGGTGTCGAAGTAGGCGGCCATGGCCCCAAGCTGCACCCGCTCCTTGCTGTAGAGCACCTGCTGGCTCAGCATCCAGCCACGGTCGGCCTGTTTGTAGAACACCCGCGCCAGGTCTACCTGCGTCTTCAGCGTCAAGGGGTCGCTGGTGTAGGCGACTGACAGCCGTTCGCGGTGGTCGTTGTTGGCCAACAAGGCCGATTTGTCGGCATTGTCGCGCTGGCGCAGTTGGGTGCGATGACGGGCCTGAAGCGTCCAACGGCGATGCTGCCAAGTGGCCTGCAACAGCAGGTCGGCGGCATGCGACGACTGCGACACTAAATAGCGCGCCCAAGCGAAGTAGGCATAGTCGGCGTAGGCCTGCAATCGCAGCCTCGCCAAGGGTTGCCACGTGGCACCGAGGTAGATGCCGCTCTCGTTTTGCGTGCGACTGCCAGCGGCAAAGCTGTGTCCGTGGAGGGTGGTGTAGCGGAAGCTATAGAAACGTTGCAGCAACATCAGCCCCAGATGGGCCGCTGGCTGGAGGCTCAGGCTGTTGATGGTGGCCAAGTGGCCGTGGCCGTCGGTGGCCGTCTCGCCGCTCAGTGCCCAACGGTGGTGGCGATAGGCATAGTCGGCACTGACGTTGACGAAGTGCTGCCCGTGGGCATAATGGCGACGATAGAGGGTCTCGCGCTGTGGCTCCAAGGGGCGGCTCAATCGAGTGGCGACGGCGGTGAGACCGAGGCGGAGGGCCTCATAGCGCAGTGCCAGGTGTGCGCCGCCATCGACCATGCTGGTGTTGCCTTTCTTGTTCATCTCCGTGGGTGTGCGGTGGTAGCCGCTGGTGATGAGCGTCTGTGCCGAGGTGCTGTCGCTGGTTAGCGTGGCATCGATGGTGCGCCACGAGAGGAAGGGTGTCAGCTGCAGCTCAACATTGCCTGAATCGCCGGCTTTTCTGGATAATCCGGGCCGAATCAAGTCGATGGTGGCCGCAGCGCCCTGGAAATAGTCGGCCTCGGAGCGCGAACCATGGGGGCGCAGGGTGGCCACGCTGCGCCCCAGATTCTGCAGCGTGGCCAGCTTGCCCAACTGGAAACTATGTCCCAGCACCAGACCCATGCCCGCCGACAGCTTGTACTTGCCCGCCACCAGGTTGGCAAGTCGACCCAACTGCTTCAGCTGCACATAATATGAATAGGTGTCGTAGCCCCAACCGTTGCCCTTGGCAAAAAAGGGTTCGCCAGCATCCTGCGCGCCAACAAGCCCCAGCCGCAAGTGGTTGCCGCTCTTCAGTTCGTAGCGCAGCGTGTGACGATAAGGATAGCCCAAGTAGCCGTTGCGGTCGCCCCGCCGTTGGTAGAATGGCACGCGCAGGGTGGTGGTCAGGGTGTGGCGACTGCGGCTGAGCAGGGTGTCGAGGCGGGGGAACGTGTGGGGCGATTCCACCGGCTCGTCGCTCACCATGACGAAGAAGGGCAGCAGACGCAGCTGCTGATAGTCGAGCGAACGCACCATGCGCAGCTCGCCCAATGAGCGCATGGGACCATAGCGATAGAGATACTCCTCGATGTCCATCACCTGCTGCGCCGTGAGGAAGGGTAACTGCTCCAGCTCCTCGCGCGTGGCATGGTTCAGGTCGAGCGGGCTTTCGGCCAACTGCTCCAGCAGGTCGTAGCTCTCCTCCAAGGCCTCAGCGGTGGTGGTCTCGTCGTCGCCGTCGATGGCCATCACCTCGTCCATCACCTGCTGCCAGCTTTGGTCGGCAGCAGTCTGGGCGTTGGCAACGCGCATCCCCATCAGCAGAAGAAGGAGGGAGAGGAGTCCTTTGGCATTCATCACGATGCAAAGGTACGAAGAAGCAGGAGAAGAACCAAAGAAACAGGCATTTTTCTTTGGGACTTCACTCACTTCTTCGTATCTTTGCATGGCCAAAACAAGAAACGACCGCTTTTTATGAACCCACTCAACAAGGAGATTCTGCGACTGGCGCTGCCAAGCATGGTGTCGAACATCACGGTGCCACTGCTGGGACTGTGCGACGTCACCATCATGGGACACGTGGGGGGCGCGGAGAGCATCGCGGCCATCGCCGTGGGCAGCATGATCTTCAACGTGATGTACTGGCTCTTCGCCTTTCTGCGCATGAGCACCAGCGGACTCACGGCCCAAGCCTTTGGGGCGGGGCGGCAGCAGGAGTGCCGCCACATCCTGCACCACTCGCTGCGCCTTGCCCTGGTCGTGGCGTTGGCCATCGTGGTGCTGCAGGTGCCGCTGCAATGGCTGACGTTCTGGCTGATGAATGCCACAGGCGACGTGGCACGGCTGTGCATGCCCTACTTCTACATCTGCGTGTGGGGAGCACCAGCGGTGCTGGGTCTCTACGTGGTGATGGGCTGGTTAGTGGGGATGCAGGACACGCGCCGACCGATGATGATAGCCATCGGACAGAACGTGCTGAACATCGCCACATCGGTGGTGCTGGTGCTGGGCTTCGACATGGGCCTGACGGGCGTGGCCATCGGCACGCTCACCGCACAATGGGCCGGATTCGCGATGGGATTAGGGTGCGTGAGGGAAAAAGCCTCACCCCAAAAAGCCTCACCCCCGACCCCTCCAGCCTCACCCCCGACCCCTCTCCGATTGGAGAGGGGAGTATATACACCATGCGGCAACAATAAGGGAAAAGACTATATACTCCCCTCTCCAATCGGAGAGGGGCCGGGGGTGAGGCTGAAGGGGCCGGGGGTGAGGCTGGAGGGGCCGGGGGTGAGGCTTGAGGGGCTGTTGTCTGTTGCTTTGTTCCTCCGCACACTATGCTTAGTGGGCGTCAACCTGTGGTTCACATCAGCTGGGGCGGCTCAAGGGGCGCTCACGCTGGCCGCCAACACGCTGCTGATGCAGCTGTTCATGCTCTTCAGCTATGTGATGGATGGCTTCGCCAATGCGGGCGAAGCCTTGGCGGGACGCTTCACGGGCGCTGCCGACGAACAGATGCTGGGCCGCTGCGTGCGCCAGCTGTTTGCGTGGGGAGGCGGCGCGGCACTGCTCTTCACCATCGCCTATCTGCTGGGAGGACCGCTCATCCTCGGTCTGCTCACCAGCGACGGTGCAGTGGTGGCAGCAGCCTGCCACTACCTGCCGTGGGCAGTGGCCATCCCAGCAGCGGGCACGGCGGCCTTTGTGTGGGACGGCATCTTCATCGGCACCACGCGGGCCACGGGCATGCTCGCAGCCTGCTTCTGGGGAGCCGTCGTCTTCTTCGCCCTGTGGCTGCTGCTGGCAGGGAGCATGGGCAACCACGGCCTGTGGCTGGCCTTCATCATGTTCTTGCTGATGCGTGGAGGGGTGCAGACGTGGCTCTACCGCAAGCGCAACTGATCGCCCACCTGAATGTTGTAGTCGGGGGTGAGGCGGTTGAGCTTGTAGAGCGACTTCAGGCGGATGCCATATTTCTGCGCAATGGTATACATCGACTCACCGGCCTGCACGGTATGGGGCACGCGCTTGTATTCCTTGGGCGCCTTCTTCTGCTTCTTCTTCAGCCACACCACCTCGCCCGGCTCCAGCGCGTCACGCTTGTCGCGCTCGTTGTAGCGGGCCAGCTTGCGATAGGAGATGCCTATCTCGTCGGCAATGCTGCGGAAGGTGTCGCCTTGGCGGGCATAGAGATAATAGTTCTTATTATATATGTAGATGGGGTGCAGCTGTGCGACATCGCGCTGATGCCCCACGGCATGCTTGTCGTAGCTGCGGGCGCGGTCGTACTGCGCAAGGTTGTAGTTCTCGATGATGTCGATGAGACTCTCGGCATAGCGGGGGTTGGTGGCATAGCCGGCGGCCTTCAGCCCTCGCGCCCAACCCTTGTAGTCGGTAATTTTTAGCTTGAAGAGGCCGCTGTAGCGCTGCCCCGTGGCCAAGAAGCGCGAGTGGTCCTCGAACGAATCGTAGGCCGAGGCGTAGGCGCGGAAGCACTCGTTCTTCTTGTCGTCGTCGCGATAGACGGTGCGCCCGGTCCATCCGTGGCATTTGATGCCAAAATGGTTGTTGCCCTTCGTGGCCAGCGTGCTCTGCCCCGCCGCCGACTCCAGCAGCCCTTGCGCCAGGGTGATGCTGGCGGGCACCTTCCACTTCAGCATCTGCTCAACGGCCACGTCGCGGTATTTCTCAATATATTGAAGATACTTGAGGCTTGAGGTCTGAGAATGCAGATTTAGGGTTGCACACATCAGCAGCATGCAAACCCACAAGAAGCGATTACTGAACAATGTTTTCATCATAAGAATGACTCATACTCATGAGCAACGGATTTCCTGGTATTCCAGCTTCCCCGGACAATCCGGATTACACTATCATATCTCCTCGCACTCCTTCAGCCACAAGGTGCTGGCGGCATCGCTGGGCATGCGCCAGTCGCCACGGGGCGAGATGCTGACGCTACCCACCTTCGGACCGTCGGGCAAGCAGGAGCGCTTGAACTGCTGGTTGAAGAACCGGCGGCAGAAGGTCTGTAGCCACTGCTTGATGGTGTCGTCGTCGTAGCGGTCGGCGAAGGCATGCTGCGCCAGCATGAAGATTTTCTTCGGGCGGAAGCCGAAACGCATCAGATAATAGAGGAAGAAGTCGTGCAACTCGTAGGGACCCACCAGGTCCTCGGTCTTCTGCTGTATGTTGCCTTCGGCATCGGCGGGTGTCAGCTCGGGCGAGATGGGGGTGTCCACCACGTCGAGGAGCGTGTCGTGCTGACTGGCAAAGGCGGGCAGCGAAGCCACATAGCGCACCAGATATTGCACCAGCGTCTTGGGCACGCCACCGTTGACGCAATACATCGACATGTGGTCGCCGTTGTAGGTGCACCAGCCGAGGGCCAGCTCCGAGAGGTCGCCGGTGCCGATGACCATGCCGCCCACCTGGTTGGCCACGTCCATCAATATCTGCGTGCGCTCGCGGGCCTGGGCGTTCTCGTAGGTCACATCGTGCACCTGCATGTTGTGGCCAATGTCCTGCAGATGCTGGGTGACGGCCTTGGCGATGCTGATCTCGCGCTGGGTGATGCCCAACGACGACATCAGGAGGAGGGCATTCTGATGGGTGCGTCCAGTGGTGCCAAAGCCCGGCATGGTGATGCCGATGATGCCCTTGCGCGAGAGGCCGAGCCTGTCGAAGGCCCTGACGACGACGAGCAGTGCCAACGTGCTGTCGAGGCCACCGCTGATGCCGATGACGGCCTTGTCGCAGTGGGTGTGCTGAAGGCGCTTCACCAGTGCCATGGTCTGTATGTCGAGAATCTCCTCGCAGCTCTTCGACATCTGTTCGCCCGAAGGGATGAAGGGATGGGGGTTCACCTGTCGCAGCAACTCGAAGTCGCGGGGTGCCACGGGCTTGCACTCTACGATGGCGGCGGCAGCGCCGTCCTGTGCGGTGCGGAAGGTGGTGTTGTTCTGCCGCTCGGCACGCAGCCGCTCCACGTCGATCTGCTGGATGCGCAGCTGTGGCTCCATGGAGAAGCGGGCGGCCTGCGACAGCAGCTTCCCGTTTTCAAAGATGAGCGCATTGCCGCCATAGACGACATCCTGCGTCGACTCGCCGAAGCCGCAACTGCTATAGACGTAGCCGCACATCATGCGGGCGCTCTGCTGGGCCAGCAGGGAGAGCAGATAGTCGTGCTTGCCTATCAGCTCGTCGGAGGCCGAGAGGTTCAGGATGACGTCGGCACCGGCCAGGGCCAGGTTGTTGCTCGGCGGGAGCGGTGCCCACACGTCTTCGCAAATCTCGATGCCGAAGCAGGCACCGTCGCAGGTGCGGAACACTTGTGGCTCAGCCGACACACGCACCGGACTGCCAGCCAGATAGATCTCCTGGGGCTGCAGGTCGGTGGACGAAGCAAACCAGCGCTTCTCGTAGAACTCGTTGTAGTTGGGCAGGTAGGTCTTGGCCACCAGTCCCAACAGGCACCCATGCTGCACCACGGCGGCACAGTTGTAGAGCAGCGAGCCGATGCGCACGGGCAAGCCCACCACCACGATGATGTCGAGCTTGCGGGTGAAGTCGAGCAGCACCAGCAAGCCTTCCTCGGCCTTGTCGAGCAGCAGCTGCTGGCGGAACAGGTCCTGACAGCTGTAGCCCGTGAGCGACAGCTCGGGGAAGACGATGACCTCGGCACCCTTGCCCTCAGCCTGTGCAATCTGACTCTCTATCTGCTGAACGTTGTATTCCACGTCGGCCACGCGAACACCTGGTATGGCAGCGGCCACTTTTATCAATCCGTATTTCATTTCGTAACGATTAGGTTGCGGTTAAAGAAAAAACATGTGTCTCAAGCATTGCATCACTTGATGGTCACCTGTGTGGCACCGTAGCCATACTCCTGGAACGACGCATCTTGATAGATGTATGACTTATAGCGATATTGCAGTTCGTTGACGAGTGCCTTGCGCAGCACGCCCTCGCCCTTGCCATGGATGAAGACAATCTTCGTGCCCTTCTTCTTCTCATAGTTCTTCAGCGTGCGGCGGAACACATCGAGCTGGTAGTTCAGGATGTCGCTGGCCGTCATGCCTGCTGTCGTGTCGAGGAGTTCCGAAGCGTGAAGGTCGACAACGATGGGCGAAGAGCCTACAGACCCGCCAGCCACTCCAGCCCCACCAGCCTCACCCCCAGCCCCTCTCCGATTGGAGAGGGGAGTAGATAGACTCTTTCCTTGCTGCTGCCGCATGGTGTATATACTCCCCTCTCCAATCGGAGAGGGGCCGGGGGTGAGGCTACTCCCCTCTCCAATCGGAGAGGGGCCGGGGGTGAGGCCATGCTCCACAATAGTATATATAAGTGCGGGCTGCTCGAAGAAATCATTCTCTTGGAAGGTGTGCAGCTTGTAGAACTTCACGCCGTCGATGCGGAGCTGCACGTCGACGGCGGGCTTCATCATGAAGGGTTTTTCGCGCTTGTAGGCTATCAGCTGCACAGACACACGCTCCATCAAGCCCAAGTCCTCGCGCCCGAACTCCTCGATGAAGAGCTTGGTGTTGGGTTCCACCTCGTCGGTGAAGCGCAGATGCCATGCCGCTCCCTCCGCCGTGCTGTAGGCGAAGCGCATATAGTAGTTGGAATCGTTGACGAAATATGCCTCGAAGCGTGTGTGCGTCAGTTCCTTCACATCCATCGGTACAAACGCCAGGTATGCCGACAACTGCTCCCCGCCCTTACGCTCAGTGACACCCGCCCCCAGAGTCTTGCCATCAGTTATTTTATCAGCAGAACTAACTGCTCCCCTCCCTGCAGGGAGGGGTTGGGGGTGGGTCTGGAGGGTCTGGTGGGGCTTCTGCTGTTTTATCTGCACGATGCGGCTGGTGTCGTAGTTCTCCTCGCCCACCACCACTACTTCGTTCAGCGCCATGGGCACTTGGAAGCCGTCTTCGTCTTCCACCAGCACGATGTTCTTCCCCTGGAAGCCAGCCACGCGGCCGCCCCCTATCTCACTGAGGAACCTCACCTTATCTCCTATCTTCATAATGCAAAATATTCAAATTGTCTTTACAGTCTCAACTATCAGCTTCTTATACAACAATTATTCCTTGTTCGTAGTCGCTTCTATATAATTAAGTTACAGACCCTACTCCCAGCCCACCCCGTAAGGGCAGGGGTGGGGTCTGTATTGTTATTATTCACGTTTGCTTTCGTGTGACACACAAGTTTGCTGCAAAGGTACGAAAAAGTGAGCAAAGGAACAAAACAAATACACGAAAAAAAGTGGTTCTTCCGCTTTTTTAGTTGGTCGAGCCATTGGCGAGTGAAGGCACAGTCGCTCCACTCCCTCCCCATAAGAGCAGGGTTCAAGAGGGGAGCGGCCGCGCATAGTCCTCTGCAGCAACGGACAGAATGGGCTTGAGAAGTAAGCGGTGCGCTAAGCCTGACCAACTCAAGAAGCGTAAGAACTCCAAAAATAACTTGGGACGATTATGATAGACGCAGAAGCCCCGGAGGGGCGACGGAATACAGGCAGGGGCATCGCCCCTGTGAAAGCAAAGGGAACAACAGCCCCGGAGGGGCGACGGAATATCCTGTTAATCTTTTAGGTTTTTACAGGGGTGAGGTCTCTGTGGGATAATTGGTGCTCACCATCGCCTTCTGTCGCCCCTCCGGGGCTATATGGTGGGTGGGGCGCGTTTACAGGGGCGATGCCCCT
>JAEEGG010021718.1_pt1 | contig 12716 bp, 9 predicted proteins | sample 9134161 | NCBI WGS metagenome assembly JAEEGG01 (sample SAMN16246543, study PRJNA631951) | gut metagenome | biome: gut microbiome; feature: rumen; material: CR-attached | host: Bos | place: Iran: Karaj | collected 2018-10
CAATACCGACATGGATTACAAAAGCCTGCTCGATACCATCCTCGAAAAGAAGGACGAACTCGGCAGGCTTTGCGCGGATTAGACTTTATTTTTAGAACCTTCCCACGGTGAGGCCGGCGTAGAAGCCGGGCCACCAGCGCGCATTGTGTCCATTGACGCTGAAATCGTCGTGGTATTCACTGCGGGGCTTGACAATTACTTTATCTGCATTTCCTTCGCTCACTATATTGAGCGTGCCGCCGACAGTCATGCCGAAGCCCGGGAATAGCTTGTGCACGAAGCCCAGGCGCAGGCGGTGATGGAAGTTAATATCATCCTCGTCCGTGTCCATGCTGAAACCTTCGCGTGCATTGAGGAACATGTACTCGAGTTCAAAGTGGTTGCCGTACTTGCCGAACTGCGTACCAAGACCAAGACCCGTCTCGTACATGTCGCTGAAGTGCTTGAAGTTCGAACCCTTCTCGAATTCGCGAGTGCCTTCGAAGGCGGTAAACAGGTAGGCCGTGCCCAAGTGGAGCGAAAGCCCGAGCGCACCCATCTCGTTCACGGAAGAGGTCACGCTCCACACGCCGTTACCCACGATGTTGATGAGCCCTATCGGGGTGGATTCGCAAGTACCGCAGATGTTGATTATACCAACCTGCCTTCCGTTCGCCCTGCCCGCGATGTTCATGGTACTCACCTGCGCACCTTCGACAGTGCCTGCGATGTTCATGGCGGCGGTCACCTGCACGTCGGATTTTCCAGCGATATTCATGGCTGCAGAAACCTGTACACCTGCATCCGCGGCAATGTTCAAGGCGGCAGTCACCTGCACGTCGGCTTGGCCCGCATAGTTCAACGCCGGAGAAACCTGAGCACCATTGAGAGAGTCGGCAATGAAGTTCGCCGTACCCGAAACCTGCGCGCCCGAAGAATTCTCGCCCGCGATATTCAGCGTCGATGCAATCTGTGCCCCGTCAAAGGACTGCGCGTAGTTGATCATGCCGCTAATCTGCGCACCCTCGAAATGAGCGTTCGCGCCATTGTAGATGTCGGTCACCTGCAGGCCGTGCATCTCCTTTTTCGCGACGTTCGCGATAAGGCTCAGCTGCGTTCCGAGCATGTAGTCATCGGCCTCTGCGACAAAGACGCCAATCTGGATTCCCTTGCGCGGATCCTTGTCGCTATCCACCGCGTTGAAGGTCACGCGGTATTTGCCATTGTGATCGAGAGAGTCGAGCGAGCACGCGATAGAATCACCCGCAGTGCAGTCACGCAAACCGCCGATTTCGCCACGAAGCGTCGTCTTTTCGGCACTCACCGCGGCAAACTGCTTGTGCGAAAGCTTTTCGCGACGGTTGTTCTGGAGAGTCACCACCGCCTCGCTGAATTCCGCAGGGCGTTCCAGGCGCACGGTGTACTTGCCGGCAGGGAACCCGAGGCTCATCGCACGGCCCGCCTTCTTGTAGAGTTCCGCGACGAGTTCTCCTTTTTCATCGCGAATAAACAGGCGGCCATCCACGTCCTCGTCGAGTTCGAGGCCCGCGCTTGTGCTACGCAAGTCGGTCATCACCACGTCTCCCGTTCCCGCGAGGTTCATGTCGCGGCTCGGGTGCTGGGCGCCGCCCATCGTCTTCTCGGTGCGCTGCAGGGTCTCGTTAAAGGCAAACTGGTACGCTTCGGACAAAGTAACCTTTCCGTCACCGCTCAGGTCACCGGCGCCGCGGAGCCCGCTCACCAGCGAATGCGTGAAGAACGAGCCCCTGAGCTTGTCGCTTTCCTGGCTAGATTCATCCTGCGTGCTGCTGGTAATGAACGCGTAACCCTTCATGTCGCTGCTCTGGTCCACCATGAACGCGGGCACCGCCACACCGCCCTTCAGGCGTGTGATAGCACCCGAGCCGCAGGCATCGATAACTGCAATCTTCACGTCGGCCTTCATCGCGTCGATGCGCTTGCGCAGTTCCTTCCAGGCATAAACTTCATTCCCGAGGCGGAGTCCCTTCTCGTCGGCGTGCCCGCTGTAGTAAAACAGCACCTCGTTGCGGCCCGCGGCGTTCTTGCCCTGCGCGATTTTCGCATCAAGACCGTCGAGCTGTTTCTGGAGGGCGGCCACGCCCGGCTCCTTTACCAGAATCACGTTACCCGCCTGCACGCCGCCCATCTCACCGAGCACCTTCGCGAACGATTTTGCGTCACTTTCGGCATAGCGAAGCACCGGCCGGCCCTGCCCGCCATAGTTCGCGCTTACCGCCACCACATAGCGGTTGATGCGCGCGTTATCCGCCTGCGCGGCGCCGTTTATGCCCGCAATAGCAGTGGCACCGTTTATACCAGTATTTACAACTGCGCCGTTTATGCTCGCAACTTCCGCGCCAGTCATAGCGGCATTCGCATTGGTAACCGCCGCAAAAACAAGCAATGCAATCAGCGAAATCACCTGGAGCGTAATCGACGCGTCCAGCTTCTCGATAATATTCCTCATTAGTTCACTCCCCCTACCTTGCGCAGCGTGATGCTCACGTTGTGCACGTCCTTGTCCTTGAGCAATGCGTCGATGTTGTTCGCGTCCAGCTCGAACGCCGCACGCGACGTGAGCAAGAAGAACTTCTCGAATTTCGGCGCGTTGTCCAGCTTGTATGCAAACGGCAGCGTCGTCATCTTGCCCGGCTCGAGCGCAACCGCACTGGAACCGTCGGCCATGTGCATCGTGAGCGTGCCGTTGCCATCCATGCTAAAAAGCATACCGAAGCACTTTTCCGGCACGGCATAGCGCAACTGGATTTCGTCGCCCTCGCGTGCCTCGCCCAGGTTCGGCATCTGTACCGCGCTATCGCCCGTCTTCTTCCACACTTCCATGCGGGCATCCAAACCCTTGATGCGGGTGTCGCCGGCACCGCCCGGAATTTCCGAGGCGTCGACCATCGCGACGTCCATCACCTGCGCACCGCCAGCAACCTGCGTGCCGGCATCCGGGCCGATTTCGCGCTGGCTAAAGAGCGCCACCGATACCACCGCAAGCACGAGGGCCGCAGCGGCAGCGAACTTCACGAGCCTGAAATTCACGCCATTGCCCGCGCCGTTCATGCCGGCTCCGCGACCCGCGCCGCGCCCCGAGCCAAGCTCGCGGGCATCCATCTTCTCGGAAAGCCTCTCGAAGGGCAGCTTCTTCAGAATCGCCGCGTTATCCTCGCGCATCATCTTCACGCGACCGGCGAAAATCTCGTCCGTCTTCTCGAGTTCGCGAATCTCGCGCATCTCGCCCTCGGGCAAGTCGCCCGTAAGGTATCGTTCCAGTTTCCAATCGGGGATCATCACTTTACCTCCAGATTCTTTACCTTGGCCTGCAGGCCACGCAAGCGCTTGCGCACCCCGCTTACCGAGAGCCCCACCTCGCGGGCAGTCTCTTCAAGTGTCATGCCGTCCACAAAATGCAACACGGCAATCGTGCGGCTGGATTCCGGCTCGCGCGAGAACAGTTTCGCGAGAATGCCCCTCGCTTCCTTTTCGCCTTCGTCGTCATCGGCGCAGGCAATCGAGAGCAGGAGTTCGCTCGTGTCGCAATCGAGCCCGCGGCGCTTCTTGTCACGGATGCGGTTCAGGCAGAGCCTCGTCGCCGTATTCCACAAGAGGCTCGACGGCTGCGATACATCCAGGCTGTCCCAGCGTTCGAACACGCGCAGAAACACGTTCTGCACCATGTCCTCGGCCTCGGTTACATCGCGCAGGAGCATCATGGCACGGCGGTAAACCATCGGGGCGTACGCCTCGTACAGTTTCGAAAATGCCATGCGGTCTGCGGGACTTTTCCTTTCCATGCCTTTGTAACACCCGGGGAGGTCAAAAGTGTCACCGCAAATTTAGAATTTTTTCGTTTTTTACTGTCTTTTTTCCCAGTAGTCCGTATTTTCGCAAAGGCTAGCCTTCTAGAATTCCAGCCAGCCACTCTCCATGCCGGTCACGGGCACTACGCGCTCGAACCCGTCGCTGTTCACAACAAAAGCGATTCCGGTGAGGTAGTTCATCCAGCGCTGCGGCGTAAAGTGCATCTTGCAGAAATGCACGAGCGTCGGCACCACCCAGGCATCGTGCGTCGCGAAGATATTGAAACGCGCAGTCCCCTTCTCGAGCATGAACTTGCGCACTTCCTCGGCGCGCTCGTGCAGCGGGTAGAATGCGGGGTGGTCGTCGCTATCAATCCAGCTGCAGATGTTCTGGTAAAAGCGTTCGTTGAGCACGTCAAGGTACGAGGGATAATCCTTCACGTAGAGGTGCCCGAGAACCGCCAGCGGAGTGATTTCGGGCAGGGATGTGCCGGGCGCGCATCCTGTATCTGGCGAGCCCGCAACCTGCGATTCGCCGCAGCAACCCGCAAGAGCGCGACCTTCCGCGATGCACTTCGCAGTATCCATGCACCTGCCTACTGGACTGGAGTAGTACACCGCATCGCCCTCCGGCGGGAACATCTTGCCGAGTGCAACGGCACGCTCGCGCCCCGCAGCGGTCAGGCCCACGTGCGCCCCGTAGTCGGCATCGGCAGCTGTGATGTGCGGCCTTTCGGCATGCCTTACCAGCAGGTACATGCGCTCGGTCGACTTGAGACTTGCAAAGAAATCGTTAGCTTGTACAAAATCCCGCATCGCCGCCTCCTAGAATATCGCAATCCACAGCAGGTGCCCGAGCACAAAGCTCAATATGCCGAGCAAGAAACCACAAACGATATCCGTCAACCAGTGCACGCCAAAGTACACGCGCAAAAGCCCCCAAGTGAGCGGCAACAGGAGCATCACCCAGCCGTACTGCGGCACAATGAAGGTCACGGCGCTCGCAACGGCGAGGTTGTTCATCGTATGGCCCGAAGGGAAGCTGTACTTGTCGAGCGGCGGGACCTCCGCCTTGATTTGCGGGTTCGCGGCAAACGGGCGCGGACGCTTGGTATTGAGTTTCACCACCTCGTAAATCACGAGGCTCATGGCGAGTGCCATCAGGGCCTGCCACAGGATAGGCAAAAAGTTGTCGAACCCGACACGCCAGATAATGAACAGCACGAACAGCGCCCATATATAGCCGTCACCCAGGCGCACGTAAAACTTGAGCCAACGGTCGACCTTCGGCGAAAAATGCCTGTTGGTCCAGTACACCGAAACGCGGTTGTCAAAATCTGCGATTTTCTTGAGCATCATGGTAAATGTACATTATTCCTCTCGCAAACCGCCGGCAAAATTCCTATTATTTAATAAAATCAACGAGTAAAGTTCATACAGACGATAAAAGAAATCTCCATGGATTCTTCGACTTCGCCCTACGGGCTTCGCTCAGAATGACACCATCAACAACTAATAAATACTATGCGCGTACTCGTTCTTAATTGCGGCAGCTCCTCGGTCAAGTTCGCCGTTATCGACACCCAGACCAAACAGTCCATCGCCAGCGGCCTCGTTGAAAATATCGGCGTGAACGGCCACGTGAAGGCCAAAGGCCCGGTCGGCAACATCGACTTCAATTTCGACTGCCCGACTCATGCCGAAGCCGTCGCCGAGGTACAGAAGTTCCTCGCCGAACAGAAGCTCACCGACACGATTGAAGCCATCGGCCACCGCGTGGTGCACGGCGGCAAGTACGTCAAGAGCGAGCGCGTCACGCAGGAAGTCATAGACTACATCCGCAGCATCACGCTGTTCGCCCCGCTGCATGAACCCGCACACGCCACCGGCATGGAATGCGCCACCAAGTTCTTCCCGGGCCTCCCGCAGGTCGCCGTGTTCGACACCGCCTTCCACCAGACCATGCCGCGCAAGGCCTACCTCTACGGCATCCCCTACAAGTTCTACGAAGAAGACAAGATCCGCCGCTACGGCGCACACGGCACGAGCCACCGCTTCGTGACCGGCGAGGCCGCCAAGATTCTCGGCAAGAAGCCGGAAGACTGCTGCTTCATCACGGCTCACCTCGGTAACGGTTCCAGCTGCTCCGCCATTCTGAACGGCCAGTGCGTTGACACCACCATGGGCTTCACCCCGCTCGAGGGCCTCATCATGGGCACCCGCTCCGGCTCCCTTGACCCGGCCATCCTCTTCTTCATCAGCAAGAAGTACGGTTACGATATCGACCGCCTCGACAAGCTCGTGAACAAGGAATCGGGCCTGCTCGGCCTCTCCGGACTTTCTAACGACATGCGCACCCTGACGCAGGCCGCAAGCGAAGGCCATGTGGGCGCACAGATCGCCCTCGAAACGTTCGCCTACAGGCTCACCCGCGAAATCGGCGGCATCGCCATGGCACTCCCGCGTATCGACGCGCTCGTATTCACCGGCGGTATCGGCGAGAACAGCAAGCTTGTCCGCAAGATGGCGATGGACAACCTCAAGATTCTCGGCTACCAGATCGACGAAGCCCGCAACGAAAAGAACGGCAAGGAATCCGGCCACATCATCAGTAAGGACGGCACCCCGACCGCGATGGTCGTTGCGACGAACGAGGAACTCCTCATCGCGCTGGATACTGAAGCGCTGGTGAAATAAGCGGCATGGACCCTATCGAGCCTTTACGGCTCTCCAGGGTGACAGTATGAGAGAAGGCCCCGCACATTCGCGGGGCTTTTCACATTTATAAAAGATCCCCGCCTGCGCGGGGATGACAAATGCAGGTTACTTAATCGTCCAGGTCTGCTTGTTGACCATCAGGATCTTGCGGCCCTGCACCTGGGCGGCGGCGTTACGCACCTGCGCTTCGCTCACCGGGAGCTTGGCCTTCCACATCACGCGGCCCTGCATGTCGAACATCATGGCCGAACCTCGGTTCGCAAGGATAGCGTTCTGCCAGCCCATCTTCGCCGGAGCGGCCACCTGCGCGATACCCGCGTTGGGGTCGAACATGAACACAAGCGACTTCGCGATAGATGCAGCGCCGCCTTCGTCGGTCGCCATCACCTTCACGATGTACTGCACGTGGTTCTGCAGGTACTGCGTCTCGTCCTTGAGCGTAATGATCAGGCTGTCACCCTCGACCGTCGCATTCAGGAACCTGTCAACAGAGGTAACGGACATCACGAGCACGGAATCATCCGGATCCTCGAACAGTTCGAACACGCCGAACGCCTTGCGCCAGCCTGCTGCAGGCACGGGAACGGTATCGGTCGCACCGCCGATGCGCATCGGCTTGTCGTTGATGCAGGACACCTTGACCGGGAGCTTGAACGTAGTCGAAGCCTTGAGGGAATCCGTCGCAATCACGTCGATAAACGATTCTCCGCAGGCATCCTTCACAGAATGGACCGTCATGGCAAACGAGGCATTCATGGTCACGGAAACGATGCTGTCGGGGCTGCTCACCGCGTAGGTCATCTTGGCGGTCGGGCCATCCGGATCCTCGAACCAGGTCTTGACTTCGGTCGCCTTGAACGTAATGCCCGTAGCGAAATCTTCCTTCAGGGCGAGGAGCGCAGAGCCTACCGTATCCGCAGCGACAATGACCGGGGCCTTGTTCTTGTACGTGACATTCAGCACGACAGTCGCCGCCTCGGATTCCTGGCCCTCGGCATTCCTGATAACGTAGGTAAAGGAATCCTCGCCCTCATAGTCGCCCGCCTCGTAGGTGAACGCGCCCGTAGTATCGACGGTAACCGTACCGTGTTCCGCCTGGGTCGCAAGAATCGCCTTCAGTGCAGACTTGCCGTCGGGGTTCACGTCGTTAACGAGCAGGCCCTTTGCCGCCGGGATAAAGTTCAGGGAATCCTGCACCACGTCGAAGGTATCGGCAAACGCCTTCGGAAGGTCAGGCACTTCCGTGACCGTCACGGGGATATTAAAGCTCACGGTATCCTTGCCGTCAACCGCAAACAGCTGGATTACGTCGTCGCCGTTGGCATCGGGCACCGCAGTAACCGTTATCACGTGGTTGGCACCATACTTCTTGTATCGAAGGTCAACAACACCCTTCAAGCTCCTTGCATTGACGGGGAAATCCGAACCTTGCACATCCGGATCGGAGAACACAATATTTGCCCCCGGAATAATCAAATCGAAAGTGGGGAAATCCTCAACCACGGCAATGCCCTTTGCAAAGTTGGCTGCCGCCTCATCCACGATATCGCCAATGTAGATGGTCGAGTCGACTATGGTGACAGTTGCCGGGTCATCGACATTCTTCACCTTGATGGTGACCGTAGCAGGTTCACTTTCTGCACCGCCGTCATCGGTAATGGTGTAGGTAAACGTATCTATTCCGTGGAAATCAGCATTGGGAGTGTAAGTGAACACGCCCGTTATAAGCGAAGATACCGTCACTGTACCATTTTCCGGTTGGGTATATTTATACAACTTGAATCCATCATCATCGGCATCATAGTCGTTATCCAGAAGTCCCACCGAAGCCTTCAGTTCTGAATCCTCGACTGCTTCGAAGGTATCGGCAACGGCAACGGGAGCGTTAGCGCGGTCAACCAGGGTAGCGGTAATGCTGTACGTAACGGAAGCAGCGGCATCACTCGCGACGAAAGTAACCTTTGCCGTGGCACCTTCTGCCGGGTTCGGCACGCTACCGAGCATAGCGACATCACTCAGGGAGTAACTCTTCTTGCGCGTGAGGTCAACGAGGCCCTCGCCAGCAGTCATCACGATGTTCAGATTGTCTTCATCTGCATCCTCGAAGATGTCCTTAAAAGCAACCTTGAGCGTATCGCCTTCCAGGAGTGTAGCCACATCGTCCGCCTCGACGCCCGTCTTGAGGGTCGGGGCCGTGTTCACGCAGGATTTGCCGAAGGAGATTGCTGCAATATTGATGACATTCACGTTAGGGCCAGCATATTCGGTCTTGTAACTGAACTGCATACCTGTCTGCAACGAAAGGTCGAGAGCCTTCACGACAGTTTTTGTACCCCAATCTTCCTGAGCAAATTCGCTAAACGGGAAAAACACCGTCCCCATAACATCCTGCGCCTCAACGACAACGCCATTGAAATTGCCATCCTTAATGGATGACTGCTTGAGGTCCATACGGAAATTGGCAGCGGCGGTATAGGTAAGGCACACGCCCATATCCTTAAACGCACTCAAATCTTTTGCCGCGTCTTTTGCTGCCCAGCCGAAACCGGTACCAGCATAAGTCTGGACATTCTTCTTGATTACAGCAGTAAATTCCATCGCCTCCGTAGTCGTAGCGATTTCAGCCGTCGCCCCATGAGCGCTATCCGCATAGGTGTACCAGTTCCCGTACGGCGGGATTTCGCCCTTCGTGTACTTGCCGTCGACAAAGCTCATCACGGTCGTGACGCCAGCCATCGACATCCCGGTCAACGCAGCCAAAGCAAGCATAGAAAGTTTCATATTCATAACTCCTCCTCTCTTAAAAGGCCATGAGTAATATATGTAATATAAAAATAAACAATCCCCTCCGTTTTTGCAACAGCGAAACCCCGCTTTTGCAGCGATTTTTATAGACATATCGTCAATAATGTGCTACCCGCCGAGCAGGTCCAGCTCTTCGTAGCGTTCGTAGGCCTTTTCGAGTTCCGATTCGCGATCAGAAATCTCTTTTTGCAGTTCCACGATGCGTTTTGCATCGGTATAGACTTCCGGCTTGGCAAGTTCTGCCTGAAAACCGGCAATTTCGGCTTCCAGTTTCTCGATTTTATCGGGAAGTGCGGCATATTCGCGTTCCTCGTTGTAGGAACGCTTCTTCTTTTTTGCCGGATTTTGCGAAATTTGAGCATTTTGAGCGGATTGCAGGTTCGCGGAGGCGCCAGACCTTTGAGAATTCGCCCTTTCTTCAGCAATTCTTGCCGCATTGGCCGCTTCTTTTTCGCGAACCTTGCGGTTATTCTCGTAATCCGTGTACCCGCCGGTCGCCTCGAACACGTTTCCGCCCTCTTCTATGGCAAAAATGCCCGTAGCGAACGAGTCCAGGAAGGCACGGTCATGGCTCACGGCGATGACGGTGCCGTTGTATTCGGCGAGGAGGTCGGCCAGCAGGTCGAGCGTTTCCATGTCGAGGTCGTTGGTGGGCTCGTCGAGCACCAGCACGTTGCTCGGGTGGCTGAACAGGCAGGCGAGCATCAGGCGGGCGCGCTCGCCGCCACTCAGGGCACTGATGGGGCCGCGGGCGCGTTCGGCCGAGAAGAGGAAATCCTGCAGGTAACTCAGCACGTGGCGGCGCACGCCGTTCATCGTGATATACGCCTGGCCGTCCCCGATGTTTTCCACGAGGCTCTTGTCTTCGCGGAGGCGGGCCCGCATCTGGTCGAAGTACGCCACCTGCAGGTTGGACCCGAGCCGCACCTCGCCCGAATCGGGAGCGATTTCGCCCAAGATGAGCTTGAGGAGGGTCGTCTTGCCGGAACCGTTCGGGCCCACGATGCCTATGCGGTCGCCGCGGGAAACCTCGGTCGTAAAGTGCGATATGAGGGGGGCGCCCTCGTAGGCGAAACTCACGTCGGTGAGGCGCGCCACCATGCGGCCCGAGCGTTCGGCCTCGGTAATCTGCATGTTCACGTTGCCCGTGCGGGTGCGGCGGGCGGCGCGCTCCTCGCGCATGCGGATGAGCGCGCGCACGCGGCCCTCGTTGCGGGTGCGGCGCGCCTGGATTCCCTTGCGTATCCAGACTTCCTCTTCGGCGAGCCGCTTATCGAAAAGCGCGTTCGCCTTCTCCTCCTCCGCAAGCGCCTGGTCCCTGAACTGCACGAACTTGTCGTACGGGAAGTCCCAGCCGCGTACACGCCCGCGGTCGAGTTCGAAAATGCGGGTAGCCGTGCGCCGTACAAACGCGCGGTCGTGACTCACGAAGAGTACCGCGCACTCGAGGCGGGTCACGATGCCTTCCAGCCACTGGATGGCAGGAATGTCCAGGTGGTTCGTGGGTTCGTCGAGCAGCAACAGGTCCGGGTCGCTCGCGACTGCGCGGGCAAAAAGCACGCGGCGCTTCTGCCCTCCGGAAAGACTATCGAACTGAGCTTCGGGCGCGATGCCCGTCTTTCCGAGAATCGCTTCCGCGTGCGCGTTGCGGATTTCGGAGTCGGCGCCGTTTAATTCAACCTCGTTTGCAGCCGCACCGTTTAATGAAGCGCCATTTAACGCGCGGGCTAGAGATGCGCCGCCCATCACCACGTCGCGCACCGTGCCTTCCATGTGGGCGGGGATTTCCTGCACCATGCGCGAAACCCGCAGGCCCGACTTCTTCACGATATCGCCGGAGTTATATTCCATCTCGCCCGTCAATATCTTGAGCAGCGTGCTCTTGCCCTCGCCGTTACGGCCCACCAGGCAAATGCGGTCGCCCGCCTCGATATCGAACGAGACGTTATCTAAAAGCGGCGGGCCGCCAAAGCGGAGGGTAATATTCTGTGCGGAAAGGATGGGCATCAACACAAAATTAAAAAAATTAACGTTCCGTCATTAAAAAGATGCCGCGCATTCCTGCACGGCACCTATCAAGGAATAAGTCAGGCCGTAATCTAGCGCGCCGCCTAGAATCCGGTGACGTTGAACGCCCTGGTCATAAGGCGCATACCCGAAGCACTTTCGACAACAGCGAGGACGCGGCCCGCACGAATTTGCGGCATGGCGCCACCCTGCGCACCGAGTACGCCGAGCAAGTTGCCCTGCATATCGAACAGCCTGACCCGCGCACCGGCAGGCGCGCCGGCAACCGCGAGGAGTTTGCCCGTAACATGCATCGCGATGCCCGAAGGAGTTTTTACGCCGCGCATAAAATCCGGTATGGAATCGTTCGTCGTCGTATCCTGCGCAGAAGTATCGGCAACCGTGGTGTCGGCAGAACTCGTGTCCGGAGGCGGCTCCTGCGACTTGAGGATTTCGAGCATCGTCTCGGCGTAGCGCTTGCCGAACGTCTCGTAGCCTTCGCGAGTGAAGTGCAGCGTGTAGCTCGCCTCCTTCAGTGCGGGGCAGCCCTGCGCCGAAACCAGGTGGCCGTTCGGGATAAGGTCCGCCGCCTGCTTCACGGCATCGTTACGCCAGCCCAAATCGCCCGTGGGCGCAAGCTCGCCAATGAGTATCGGGGTCTTTTCCGGGTCGAGTTCCAGTTCGGCAATCAGGTCGTCGTACACCTTCTTCACGCGGCTCGGCCAGTCGCTCATCTGGTAGTCCGCCTCGCCCTGGTGGAAAAGGAACCCCTTGATGACGCCCTTCTGCTTGGCAATCTTCCCCATCTCGACGATGCGCTTGTACACGTCGCCGCCGTATTCGTCCAGGTACTGGATCCACCAGGTATCGCCCTTGTTCTTCGCGTTCTGCACGTAGGCCTTGTTGCGGTCCTTGTCGAACAGGTCTATGCTCTGCCCGCCAATCGCGACGTTCGCCACCGCCACCTTGATGCTGTCCGGGAGGTTAGCCACCATGGTGCGCCCGAATATATCGGCGATGCCCACCTTGGACTGGCTGTGACCCATCGGGGGTGCCGCCGGGTAGAACTCGCCCACCTTCTGGTTCGAATGGTTCGCCGCGCGCAACACGAGGAAGCGCGGGTCCTGAACGCGGTCCTTGTCGGTAACGGTCGCCTGCCCCGACATGTTGGATTGCCCGTAGGCCAGGTAAATATGGAGGTTCGGGTCTTGCGCAAGGCATGCCGTGGCGAGGAGCCACACCACAAATAACATCGCCTGCGCAGTCAAGATTACTTTGTTCATATTTCTAGAATCCGGTATTAACGATAGCCTTTGTCATGAGACGCACGCCTGCAGCACTTTCGACAATGGCGAGGAGCCTCCCCTTTGCCTTCGGGAG